>Ga0209554_1000447_pt1 | contig 35214 bp, 36 predicted proteins | sample MarorgKNORR_S2LV_5_FD_188221 | JGI IMG/M metagenome (GOLD analysis project Ga0209554, IMG submission 188221) | Marine microbial communities from the Southern Atlantic Ocean, analyzing organic carbon cycling - Bottom_A/KNORR_S2/LV (SPAdes) (version 2) | ecosystem: Environmental > Aquatic > Marine... | reverse complement strand
TGGCGGCGCGCAAGCGATCGCCGCGCTGGCTTTTGGCACCGATAGCATCCAGCCGGTCGATAAAATTGTCGGGCCGGGCAACGCTTATGTTGCCACTGCCAAGCGGCAAGTGTTTGGCGTTGTCGGCATTGATATGATTGCTGGTCCTTCTGAAATTCTGGTCGTTGCCGATAATCTAAATGACCCGAGCTGGATCGCAGCCGATCTGTTGTCCCAAGCCGAGCATGATACGGCGGCGCAAGCGATTTTAATCACGGATGATACAGATTTTGCCGATGCGGTTGTTCAGGCTGTTGATGTCCACCTCCAAAAATTGCCGCGCAGCGAGATCGCCGGCAAAAGCTGGGAAGATTTTGGTGCCGTCATCACAGTGGAGAACATGGAGCACGCGACAGGTTTGATAGATCGCATCGCGCCAGAGCATCTTGAGCTTGCGATTGAGGCACCGGAGGCATTTGCTGAAAATGTATCACACGCGGGCGCCATATTCCTCGGTCGCCACACACCGGAAGCCTTGGGAGATTATATTGGCGGGCCGAACCATGTCCTGCCAACCGGACGTTCTGCGCGCTTTTCCTCTGGCCTCGGCGTGCTCGACTTTATGAAGCGCACAACGCTTTTGGGCGTCAGTGAGCAATCGATCGGTGCCATTGGCCCGGCTGCGGTGACGCTTGCCGAAGCCGAAGGCCTGGATGCGCACGCATTGTCCGTCGCTTTGCGTTTGGCGGATGGTGAGTAAATGCCATGGACGAACGTCGCCGCATTGTAAGTGTATTCCTAGATGAGAAATCTGTCGGTCGCCGCAGCCCCGAGATCGAGCATGACCGGGCTGTCGCGATCTTTGACCTGCTTGAAGAAAACTATTTCGCGCCTGTTAATGAGGAACTTGGCCCCTTCATTCTGCATTTGAGTCTCGAAGAAAATCGTCTGCGTGTCGACGTGCGTGATGAAGGGGATATGGAGATATTTGATTTTAATATTCCGTTGTCGAATTTCCGCTCCGTCATCAAAGACTACTTCTTTATATGCGAAAGCTATTATGAGGCGATCAAAGCAGCCAGCCCGTCTAAAATCGAGGCGATTGATATGGGTCGCCGCAGCGTTCACAATGAAGGCTCCGAGATTTTGAGCGAACGCCTCAAACAATATGTCGAGGTGGATTTTGATACCGCGCGGCGTCTGTTTACGCTCATTTGTGTGCTGCATATCAGGTAAATGGATGATGAGTGAACTTCCTTCCGCTATCCTCTTCGCCTGTACAATGAATTCAATACGGTCGGCAATGGCAGAAGGAATTTTAAAAAGTCTCCACGGGGACAAAATTTATGTCGATTCAGCCGGCGTAAGGGCCGGTGAGCAAAACGGCTTTATGGTCGAAGTCATGGCTGAAATCGATATAGATATGAGTAATCACAACTCAAAAACATTTGATTCTATGGACGATACGTCCTTCGATTTGATTGTTTCATTATCGCCGGAAGCCCAGCATTCCGCCGTCGAATTGACCAGATGGATGTCTTGCGAGGTTGAATATTGGCCGACCTTCGATCCCGATGCGATACGAGGTCGACGCGAGGCCAGATTAGAAGGATTCCGTCAAATTCGCGATGATATATACCAGAAAATTGAAGCAAAATTTCCGCCGATATCTGATTAAATCCTTAGAATGTATGCACCTTTTTCGATATATTAGTGAAAAGGACTTGACCTCATGGGGCTCTAGCCCCTATTTCATTGCGCCAAGTCGCAAAAAAAGGTGAATGATGGCTAAAGAAGAATTATTGGAGTTTGAGGGTACAGTAACTGAGTTGCTGCCCAACGCGATGTTCCGGGTGACCCTGGACAACGACCACGAAATACTTGCGCATACAGCGGGTAAAATGCGGAAACACCGTATTCGGGTCTTAGCCGGTGATCGGGTTAATGTCGAAATGACTCCCTATGATTTGTCCAAAGGGCGAATTACATTCCGCTTCAAATAGCGCTCTGTTTTTTGATTCCAAAACTGGCAAAGGGACTCACCGATGCCGGATAACGCATCTCCGGATTTTATTTTAGCTTCAGCCTCGCCCCGGCGGGTGGATTTGCTACGCCAAATTGGCATTGAGCCGGACCAAATCCTCCCGGCTGAAATCGATGAAACCTCCCTAAAGAACGAGAAGCCGCGTGCGCTGGTTGCCAGACTGGCGAGTGCCAAAGCGGCTGCAATTGCAAAAGATCACTCGGGGGCGTTCGTTTTGGCTGCCGATACCGTGGTTGCCTGTGGTCGGCGCATCATGCCAAAAGCCGGAACACCTGAAGAAGCACGCGCGTTCCTGAAATTACTTTCCGGGCGGCGTCACCGCGTGATCGGCGGTATTTCAATCATTGCGCCAGATGGTTCAATGAGAAACCGCATTGTTGAAACCTCTGTGACCTTCAAACGATTGTCTAAAGAAGAACTCGACTTCTATTTGGCGTCGGAGGAATGGCAGGACAAGGCGGGTGCCTACGCAATTCAGGGTTTGGCTGCCAGATTTGTGCAAGCGCTCAATGGCTCTTACAGCAATGTGGTTGGCTTGCCTTTGTTTGAAACCACGCAATTACTCAATGGTCTCGGATTCAATCTCGGTCATAAATAAATGAGCAGAGAAGTCTTCATCAACGCAATTCCCGGCGAGACGCGATTGGCCGTCACCGAAGATGGTAAACTGGTTGATCTGGTTTTTGCGCGCGCTCATGAGAATTCAATTCTGGGAAATATTTATCTCGGACGGATCGAAAAAGTAATTTTCGGCATGAACGCTGCCTTCATTGATATCGGTCTGCCGGCGTCAGGATTTTTGGCGGCTGTTGACGGACAAATATTTGATCGGGATCGCGAAAAACCCAAACCCATTGGTGAGCTTTTTAAGGAAGGCGATTCCGTCGTCATTCAGGTTACGCGCGAAGCCTCGGAGGGCAAGGGCGCAAAGCTGACGACGCGGTTGAACCTAACCGGCCGCAATGTCGTTGTGACGCCGGACCGGCCCGGCATTTCTGTTTCCAAAAGCATTTCTAATCAGGTGGAGCGAGAGCGGCTAGAGGCGGCGCTTCAACAATACGCCCATTCTTCTTTGGGGCTGATCGTCCGAACCCGAGCTCAAATGGTCTCCGCCGAAGATTTGCAACGCGAAGCAGAATTCTTGACCGGCACCTATTTGGATATTGAGGCGAGCCAAAAAACAATGAAGCCACCCGCCTGCGTATATGAAGAAGCCGACGCTGTTTCAAAGTATTTGAAGGATCGAGGAGACTCCGATTGGCAGAAAATCGTTGTCGATGATCGAGCGATTTTAGACAAGCTTTTAAAATTTTGCGCTGACACTATGCCGGAATTGGCCGCGCTGTTTGAACTGGCCGAGGATCAGGCTGCACTGTTTGAAACGCATGACTTGGAAGAGCAAATAGAAGATCTCTTTCAACTTCAAGCCGCCTTGCCGTCAGGGGGGTACTTGATCATCGAGGAAACCGCGGCTTTGGTGGCAATCGATGTCGATAGCGGCGCGCATATTCGTGATCGTGATCCGGAAGCCTTGGCGATGGCTGTCAATGAAGAGGCGGCAATAGAAGCCGCCCGGCAAATACATCTTCGAAATTTATCCGGTCAAATCGTAGTGGATTTTTTACCGCTGAAGCGCCGCGATTCTCGAGATAAAATTCAATACGTTCTTTCAGCTGCGCTGGCGGAGGACACGACGAAGTCCAATATTTTTGGCTTCTCTCGTCTCGGGCTGATGGAAATGACGCGGCAGCGCAATGGAGAAAGTTTGGCGGCGCGATTTATCTCGAAAAATCAGCCTGCGCGATCAATCCAAAGTGTTGCGATTGATATGATCCGTGCCGTTTTGAGAGAGCTCGATCGAAATCCCGGTAAAGTGCTGACCGTTCAATGCGGCGCGCGTCTCCACGTCGCTTTAACGGGTGAAATGCAGGCTACGTGGCAGAGCTTGCTTGATCGAACCGGGCCAGTTGTCGTATTAGAGAAACGAACGGCACTCGCGGGTGCAGAATTCGATATCAACACGACTAAAAATTGAGGCTTCGAGATGGCAACAGGTACGCCGCCCGAAAATAAAGGGCAAAAAAAATGCCCAAACTGCGGTGAGCCGACTGTGCCAAAATTTCGTCCGTTTTGCTCGACGCGGTGTTCTCAACTCGATCTGTCGAAATGGTTCAATGAAGACTTTCGGGTGCCGGTTGTTGAAACCGATGATTTCAATGAAGATGACTTTCCCGATGAAGACTATGAGAACTAACTTCGGCAAAATTAACTTCGAGATATAACAAATCAGTCACGCTTTTTTGATGCGTCAATTGCCTCCTTCCAATTGTTCAAAAATCCAAAATATCGTAAGCCTGAATTCATGAAATAATGAATTGAGGGATGGGCGTTGGATTCTCTACTCGCCAAAGAGGCGGCCGATCAATGGTCTATCGAACACGATATTGATTGGCAGCTCCCGATTCGCACTCCGATATGGTTTCGCCGTCGCACCTATATCAAGGCGATCAGTCAGTTCTATCATGGAGAGCGCGCCACTCAGCGTGTTTGTAACCGTCTGCTGGATGATTTGCAACATCTGGATATTGAAATTCTACTGGTTGACCCGCAGCGATCTTCGGCGCGTATTTTTACCCGAGAGTTGGCAAGCTGCGGTTATCGCGTAACGACGAGCCAGCGCTCATTTGAGGCTTTGGAACTTGCGGTTCGCATTAAGCCGGATATGGTCATCGCCTCGGCCATGTTGGATGACATCAGTGGCGTGGAACTTGGCTGCGCCTTGGCGGCAATGGAATCCACAGAGGCTATTCCTTTTGCTGTTCTGACCAGCTTCAATAAAAATCATGCTACTTTAAAGAAGCTTCCGCCGAATGCCTGTTTGCTGAAAAAAGGAGATAGCTTTGGCGATGACATTGCTGGTGCTCTAGAAAAATTTGGCATTACCTAACCATCATTTCACACACGGAGTTTTGATCTAAGCTGCTTCAAAGAGAGCTTGGCGGATGCGGCTGAGCGATCTTTAATGTTGGGGAACAAATTAGCTTTAGAGAAAGAAAATTCTGCCATGTCATCACCTCTCCCAAAATCTCCGGGCTTTGATAAGCATCCCGGCTATATGGTGCATATAGAAAAAAGCCCGCGCCGCGTTCGTGTGACGCTTGGCGGCGAGACGATTGCCGATAGCGTCAACACTGTGATGTTGCGTGAAAGCAATCACGTGCCAGTCTATTATTTCCCACGTGATGACGTGCAGATGGAATTGCTGTCGCGCACCGAGCAAAGCACCTATTGTCCGTTTAAAGGTGACGCCTCCTATTGGTCGATAAATGCCGGAGGATCGGTGACCGAAGATGCGGTTTGGAGTTACGAGACACCTTTTGAAGAAGCATCTGGAATCAAAGATTATCTCGCCTTCTATTGGAACAAAATGGATCGCTGGATGGAAGAAGATGAGGAAATATTTGTCCACCCGCGCGATCCCTATAAACGTGTTGATGCGATCAAGAGCAGCCGCAAAGTTGAAGTTGTTTTGGGCGGCGAAACTGTTGCAGAAAGTACCAATGCAACCTTTGTATTTGAGACCGGAAAACCTACCCGTCACTATTTACCCATGGATGACATCCGGATGGAGATTTTAACGCGGTCGGAAACCTCGACCCGCTGTCCATACAAAGGTCAGGCGGTCTATTGGTCGGTGACTGCGGGCGGACAAGTCTATGACGACATGGTCTGGAGTTACCCGGATCCTTTGGCTGAAGTGCCGAAGCTAAAAAACCTGTTGTGCTTTTTTAACGAAAATGTTGATGACATTTTTATTGATGGCGTCCAGGAACTGAAAATAAAAACCCAATGGTCCAAATTTCTTTCAGAAACTTTGGACGGCCCTGAACATATCGTCTAAACCTTTCTGGAGTTAATTCAGGGAAGGGGGTTTCTGTGCTTCGAGCAGCTATTTTAGACGACTATCAAAATGCAGCTTCTGGTTTGGCCGATTGGGATCAGCTTAAGGATCAAGTTGAATTCGTCTTTTTCACCGATCATCTTGAAGATGAAGAGGAGATCGCCGAACGCCTCATGGATTTTGACATTGTTCTGATGAACCGTGAGCGCACGCCTTTTTTAAAATCCCAGTTGGATAAACTGCCCAACCTCAAACTTTTGCTGACCAGCGGGATGCGGAACTTCTCTATCGATTTAGCAGCTGCGCAGGAAAAAGGTCTTCCCGTATGCGGCACGCAGATGATTAGCTATGCAACACCTGAATTGACTTGGGGTCTGATCCTCAGCTTGGCCCGTCAAATTCCAAAAGAGGATCGTCTGTTGCGCGATGGGGGCTATTGGCAAACAACGGTCGGTATTGGTCTTGAAGGCCGCACACTTGGCATCCTTGGATTGGGCCGATTGGGCGTCCCGGTGGCCAAAATAGGGCTGGCTTTTGGGATGAACGTGATCGCTTGGAGCCCCAATTTAACTCAAGAGCGCGCGGCGGAAGATGGCGTTACATCAGTCTCGAAGGAGGCACTGTTTTCTGAGGCAGATTTTATTACGCTTCATATGCCGTTGAGCGATCGCTCTCGCGGCATAGTTGGCGCTGAGGATTTAGCTCATATGAAGTCGACGTCGTTTCTTATCAATACATCTCGCGGTCCGTTGGTGGATGAAGCGGCGCTTATCAAAGCGCTCGAAGAAAACGCCATCGCGGGTGCGGGTCTGGATGTTTATGATGTTGAGCCATTACCGCTGGATCACGCGTTACGCCGCCTGGAAAATACGGTGCTGACGCCGCATCTCGGCTATGTGGTCGAAGACAATTATCGACTAAATTTTGGCCAGATGATTGAAAATATTGAAGCCTGGATCAAAGGAACGCAAACTCGTGAGATGAAGCTTTAAACTTCAGGTGGTTCCAAAACACCACAATTCTCCGCTAATTTAAGTGGCGCATCGGTTTTTTCCTGTAATTCGTCGGTGGAAATGCCTTTGACAATTTCGCGCACAACAAATTCGTTTTCCACAATGTCGATGACGGCGAGATCTGTGAATACCGTGCGCACCACATCTGTCCCGGTAAGGGGGTAGGTGCATTCGCGCATCAATTTTGGCTCGCCGGTTTTTGTGCAGTGATCCATCATGACAAAAATCCGTTTGGCACCGACCGCCAGATCCATGGCACCGCCAACGCCGGGTGGTTTTGTCGTATCAAGGGTTGCCCAATTTGCAAGGTCACCATTTGGTGCCACTTGATAGGCACCCAGAACGCAAATATCGATATGACCTCCGCGAATCATTGCAAAAGAATCCGTGTGATTGAAATAGCTACCGCCGGGTAAAAGCGTTACCGGCTTTTTGCCTGCGTTAATAAGGTTGCCGTCTTCTTGGCCGGGTTCGGGTGCAGAGCCCATGCCGAGTATGCCATTTTCACTATGAAAAATAATCTCGCGGCCAACGGGGATAAAATTGGAGACCAGTTCAGGACTGCCAATGCCCAAATTGACATAACTTCCTTCTTCAATTTCCTGGGCGATGCGCCAGGCAACCTGGTTGCGGCTGAGGCCGATTTTTTCAAGCGTTGTCGTCATGTCATTATCCTACACTGGTTAATTATTATGCACGAATACTCGGTCGACAAAAATACCCGGCGTGACAATAAGTTCCGGGTCCAGCTCGCCAAGTTCTACAATTTCATCGACTTGAACAATGGTCATTGTTGCAGCCATTGCCATTGCCGGACCAAAATTGCGTGCTGATTTTTCATAAACAATATTGCCCCATCGATCTGCCTGCTTGGCTCGGATCAACGCAACATCACCCTTCAGCGGGAGTTCGAGAACCTGTTGAACTCCATTTATCTTGCGGGTTTCCTTGCCTTCACCTAATTTAGTGCCAGCAGAAGTCGGCGTGTAAAAACCACCGATGCCAGCGCCGGCGGCGCGGATGCGTTCGCTGAGCGTCCCTTGAGGGACCACCTCAAGTTCAATTTTTCCAGTATTGTACATATCTTGAAAAACCACCGAACCCGCGCTGATCGGATAAGAGCAAATAATCCGACTGACTTTCCCCGTTTTGATCAGGGCCGCCAGACCGTAATCACCTTCGCCGGCGTTATTGCAAACAATCGTAAGATATTTAAGATCGGACTCGATTAAGGCTTCCAACAGATCAATTGGCGAACCGGCATTGCCAAAACCACTGTTTAAAATGGTAGCTCCGTCGGCGATGCCCGATAAGGCTGCTGAAATGTCATCTACACGTTTGTCGATCATGTCCCACCCTTCGGTTTCCCAAAGGCCTGATATCATTTGGCTATTTGAATAGGAGGGTCGGCGGGGTTGGTCAATCGGATTGATTGGATAATGGTTATTTGTCCGCTAACCGGTCAGCCGTTTGGTTTATAGTTTTTTGCTAATAATTTGCGCGCGCGTGTACCGGCCCTGGCGTATTTCCGCTTAGCTGAGAGTTGGTACCATCTTATAGCTTCGGTTATATTTTTTGGTACGCCGGTGCCGGTTTCATACAATTGCCCCAACATAAACGGCGCTATGCGATGTCCTCGGTTCGAACTTTCAGTGTAGAGGCGGACGGCTTCTTTGAGATTAACTTTAGTGCCGAGACCAAGTTGATGAATAATGGCTGCTCCGTAATAGGCGGCGGGGTATTTTCGATCCATGGCGAAGTCGTACCACCGCATCGCCTTTGCATAATCTTTTTTGGTGCCTTTTCCTTGGTGATATAAAAGTCCAAGCGTGTATTGCGCGCGACCATATCTTTTCATCGCTGCCCGGCGATAGAGTTTAAACGCTTCCTTCATATCCTTTTTTACGCCGCGGCCTTTTTCATACAATCGGCCAAGATCGTAGAGAGATTTTGCGTGGCCTTGTTCTTCTCCGGCTTTGCGGAATAGGCGCGCTGCTTCTTTATTGCTTTTTTTGACTCCCAGTCCATAGCGGTGCAGCGTCGCAAGGTTGTTCATTGCAAGAACGTGGTTGTCGGAAGCCCTCTTGAACCAAAATGCAGCTTTGGCATAATTCTGCGGGGCTCCATTGCCGTCACGGTACAGAATACCGAGGTTATTTTGAGCCCCAGCATGGCCTTGATTGGCTGCTTTTTCATACCATTCAACTGCTTTTGTGAGGTCGACGGCCCGACCTCGACCATGATGATACAAAACACCGATGCTAAATTGGGACGGGGCGTGTTTCCTGTCGGCATCGATTTTAAACTCGCGGTAGGCAGCGGCATAATCTTGCTTTTGGGCGGCTTTAATAGCGGCCTGATAGTCGCCATAGGCCTTTGGCGCAAATGGCGTATAAGCCATATAAACACCCAAAAATAGACCAAATATGAGGCGAATATTTCGCAAATTAAGCATTCCTTTTAAGTCTTTTTACAAACCTAAGAATAGAAATGTTGGGGTGGTTTGCTGACCTATTATTGCAACGCTTTATTGCATAGCGCTCCTTACCTCAAATTGGCATACGTATTTGTACATACAGACTTATGTTTCATCTTAAGGAAAAATTTTGTTCAAATTTATTCACTATAAAAATATCGAAAATTACCGGCCTCTTACCCCACGGAAAACCGATATAAATTAAGTGATTAGCTGTGATGGTCGTCACAGAGTTATTTACGAGACTTCCCTAATATGGCACGCGGTTGTTAATGCCCGGATATCATTTGCGCACGAAAATTTGTTCGTGTTTTGGAAGTTTTTGGTGGAGCTTAATTCCGTCACATACGGGAGAAACTTCTAGAATTGGTTCGGGTTTCTAAGACGGTTTATTTGGAGGGGGCCTATTATGGCTGACGCAACACTAACAGGTAGTGGTGGTCGCGACGGTTTAAATTTAAATGTCGACGATGATGCTGCCCCAGAAACTTTTCTAATTGAAGCTAGCTCCAGCGATGCGGTAAAGCTGCCGGAAGGCTTTAATTTTGGTGATGCAAAATTCGAACCCTCTGGTCCAGACCTTGTTTTGACCTCTCCCGACGGCAATCAAGTTGTTATCCAAGATTATTATGAACAAGACCCCGCTCCCGATCTGCACACTCCCGCAGGCGGCGAATTGGCCGGCTCCACCGCTGTTCGTCTTGCCCAAGTTAATGCCCCCACACAAGGTCAATTTGCCCAGGCTGCCCCCTCAGCTGATGCGCAACCGATTGGCCAGGTTGAAAGTGTAAGCGGTACCGGTTCAACGGATGAAGATTCTTCAGTCGTTATTGACGTTCTAGCGAATGACACGGATGTTGATCTCAGTGACGATTTGTCAATCACTGACGTAAGTCTGCCGGAAGGCGTTGACGGCACGGTCGAGATTGTTCTTGTGGATGGAGTCCAGCAAGTCAAATTCACACCTGGGCCAAGCTACAATGCGATGGCAGATGGCGATCCCGATCAGCAGGTTGTGATCAATTATACGATCTCCGACGGCACTGAAACAGCACAGTCCACTGCGACTGTAACCATTTCCGGCACCAATGATGGTCCTGTTGCCAATGTAGATACCGGTTCAACGGATGAAGATTCTTCAGTCATTCTGGATGTTTTGGCGAATGACACAGATGTTGATATCACTGATGATCTCACAATCACTGATGTAAGTCTGCCGGAAGGCGTTGACGGCACGGTCGAGATTGTCCCTGTAGATGGAGTCCAGCAAGTCAAATTCACACCTGGGCCAAGCTACAATGCAATGGCAGATGGCGATCCCGATCAGCAGGTGGTGATCAATTATACGATCTCCGACGGCACTGAAACAGCACAGTCCACCGCGACGGTTACAATATCCCTCAAGAATTTGAAAATGATTATGAGGCATATATTTACGAATCCCTGGAATATGCCAAGAAAAAAATAAACCAAAATGACGAATTTGCGTCGCGGCCTATGTTTCTGACCACACAGCGAGTTCATAGCCATCTGGATCAGTGAAGTGGAAGCGGTGATCGCCGGGGAATTCAAAAATGGATTTAACAATTTTCCCAGGCGCCGCTTCGGTGCTGCGTTCTATATCTTCAAGATTACTGCCATAGAGAAAGATCAGTGGAGCGCTGAATGTCAGCGAGGTTGATCTCAATGTAGTTTATGCAGCGATCTTGGAGTTCGTTTTCCCTGGCGTCGGCATCCTCTTTATCGGTTTATTCGCCCATCGAGACACAAAAACGACGTTTTCTCTTCCTGACTGTGAAAATTCTAGAAAGGAGTTGCGTTGTTGTCTTAAAAATTTAGTCTGCACGCATTAATATTAGGCGTTACTTATAGGTCGAGAATTAGGAATTAATTTATGGGAAAATTTGCGCTGGGACAGTCCGTCGCGCGCACGGAAGATCCCAAACTACTAACCGGCAGAGGGCTCTACATTGATGACGAGCGCCTCGCCGATATGTCTTATGGCTATGTTCTGCGCTCGCCCCATGCCCATGCTGATATTGTGTTGATTGATACAGTGGCTGCCAAATCGGCACCGGGTGTTCTGGTTGTCCTAACCGGCCAGGATTGGGCCGCCGATGGGCTGGGTGCGCAAAATCCCATTTTGACACACTTCACGCGACCTGATGGATCGCCGATGCGCTTGACGCCGCGGCCTGCACTCGTGTCCGACCGCGTTCGCATGGTTGGTGATTGTGTTGCTTTCGTCGTCGCAGAGACGCTCGATCACGCAAAAGATGCAGCCGAACTCATCGAGGTCGTCTATCAGGAATTACCGTCCGTCACCGATGTTACCAAAGCCATGGACCCGGCCTCGGTCAAGATTTGGGAAGGCTGCGATGACAATGTCTGCTTTGCCCACGAAATAGGCGATAAGGAAAAAGTCGACGCCGCCTTCGATCAAGCCGATCATGTTGTCAATTTGCAGCTTAGGATCAATCGCGTTTCGCCAAACACGATGGAAACAAAAGGCTGTATCGGCACGTATGATTACCGCGAAGAGCGCTACACGATCTATGCTGGGGTTCAACAACCCCACACATTACGCCATGCCTTGGCTACAGACGTATTTCGTATTTCGGAAACACAAATGCGCGTTACTTCAGGAAATGTCGGCGGCAGTTTTGGACTCAAAGGAGGCTTCTCTCCGGAATTTCACTTGTCGCTGTGGGCGGCAAAAAAAGTCGGTCGTCCAGTAAAATGGATTAGTGATCGAAGTGAAGGTCTCGCTAATGATGAACATGACCGCGATCATGTCAGCAATGCCAAACTCGCGCTCGACAAAGACGGTAAATTTCTTGCGCTCGACGTCAAAAATATATCGGCGATTGGTGCCTATCTTGGTAAAACCGGATTGGTCACGCCGACTTTTCATCATGGCGGCCTCGCCGGCACCTACCTCACACCTGCAATCCATGTCGGTGTATCGGTGGTGTTTACCAATACAGCCTCAACCGGCCCTTACCGTGGCTCAGGTCGGCCGGAATCATCCTATATTATTGAACGTCTGATCGATAAGGCGGCGCTGGAGCTTGGGTTGGATAAGGCCGAAATTCGCCGCCGCAATACCGTGCCGTCTGAGGCGATGCCGTTTAAAACAGGGCTAACCTACACCTTGGATTGCGGTGATTTTCCAAGAAATCTGGAAGATGCACTAACTCATGCAGATTACGTTTCTTTTGAAGACCGTCGGGCTCAATCCAAGGCCGAGGGCAAATTACGCGGCATCGGTATTTCCAATATAATTGAGCAGACTGCGCAAATGTTTGGTGAAACCGTGATTGTCAGATTTGATCCTGCAGGAACGCTCACCGTCATTGCCGGCTCGCTTTCGCACGGGCAGGGCCACGATACAATGTACAAAATACTCATCAGCGATCGGCTTGGCATTGATGCCGATAACATCAGGGTGGTTGATGGGGACACCGATTTAATACCATTTGGCGGCGGCACCTATGCGTCCCGAACAGCAGCGCTTGGCGGTACGGCAGCGACCATGGCGGCGGATAAAGTGATCGAGAAAGCCCAAATACTGGCCGCGCATATTTTAGAATCTGCCGAAGCGGATATAGAGTTCTCTGATGGCGAATTCACTGTCGTCGGAACCGATAAATCGATTGGCCTTATAGAAGTAGCAAAATCCAGTTTTTCAGCATCCTTGTTGCCGGATGGGATGGAGCCTGGCTTATTTGACATGGCAACATTTTCGCCGGAGGTCCCCAATTTTCCCAATGGCTGCCATATTTGTGAATTGGAAATTGATCCCGAAACAGGTCACTCGCAAATCCTCCGCTATACGGTCGTTGACGACGTCGGCACAGTGATCAATCCGCTTACCTTGGAAGGGCAAATTCACGGCGGTATCGGTCAGGCAGTGGGCCAGGTCTTCGGCGAACAAGTCATCTATGATGACGATACCGGGCAGCTTTTAACAGGCTCCTTTTTGGATTACGTCATGCCCCGCGCCGACGATATGATTGCTTTTGATTGTTACAATAATCCAGTGCCGACCAAGACCAATATGCTGGGTGTCAAAGGTGCGGGTGAAGCCGGCAATGTGGGAGGGCTACCTGCCATAATGAACGCGGTGATTGACGCCTTGAACCCGCTCGGGATTGATCACATTGACCTTCCTGCGACGCCGGAAAAAGTTTGGCAGGCGATTAAAGAAAACGCTTAGAGCCAACGATAATAACGATTTGCCAATTTATGTCTGCCGCAGAGCTTGGTGATTCAGGCTGGCGCGGAACAATGGACGGTGCACAAATGGACAATCCCCCATTTGTTGATCAAAAATAATTGTCACAGGCTCAAAATTCTCCATAATGCGTTAGGCTCGAAACCCGTTTATGGCGATGGAAATCGGGCAACTGATGTAATTTAAATGAATTCGATCACACCTGCTTAAATCTATAAAACAAGATGTGCGATCGAGGGGGAGGATTTCGAACGTGGCTTCTGAAAATAGAGTGGCTCTGATCACTGGCTCAGCGAGTGGTATAGGTAAAGCTGTCGCGCTTGCTTTCGCTGCTGGCGGCTATGATGTGGTCATCAATTATTCACGAAGCGCCGACCGCGCAGAAGAAACGGCAGAAGAATGCCGCAAACTTGGTGGCGCGGCTATTGTGGTCAAATGCGATGTGTCCAATGACGAGGACGTCCATGCCATGTTCGATGCCTGCCAAGCTGAGTTTGGCCGCCTCGATGTATTGGTAAACAACGCCGGTACAACAATGGACACCCCGCCAAAAAAATTGGATGACGTCGATTTGGACGAATGGGACCGAGTTTTTGCAATCAATGTGCGGGGTTTGTTTCAGGTGACGCGGGCGGCAGTGCCTCTGCTTCGGGGTTCAGAGAATGCGTCCGTTATAAATACCTGTTCAATTGCCGGTCTTCGGCCTGGACCTCAGCCTTTGGTCTATGCCGCTAGTAAAGCCTCGGTCGCGAACCTCACCAAAACACTGGCCGGCGCACTCGGACCTGAAATTAGAGTCAATGCCGTGGCACCTGGATGGCTCGAAGGTGAATGGATGGAGCGAACGCTGGCTGAAAATTACGATGGCCTGATGCAACGCAGAGCAAAATACACACCTCTAAATCGCGTCGCCACCGCGGATGACGTTGGTGAGGTCATGCTCAATCTTGCCGACAGTAATCGGTTCGTGACCGGCGAAATCATCATCATCGATGGCGGTTTTGCCAGTTCGACCTAAATCCAATCCGGAGGAATTTTAATGCTTGAAGGTTTTGTGCCGTTCCCGAACGAATTCATTAAGAAATATCGAGACAAAGGCTATTGGGTCGACAAGTCTCTTCGCCAGGAATATGCCGAGCGGTTTGAAAAATATGCCGACAAAATCGCCTTGGTTGACGGTGAGACCGAGCTTACCTATGCCGAGCTTGATCGTCTGTCGACAAATTTGGCGCTCAATCTGTTGGATGTTGGATTGAAGCAATTGGACCGGGTTGTGCCTCAGTTACCCAATATTAAAGAATTTCCCATTCTTTATATCGCGCTCCAAAAAATTGGCTGCATTCCGATTGCCGCTTTGGCGACCCACCGCTACGCTGAGATCAGCCAATTTGTAGCTCTGTCAGGTGCCACAACATGTGTAATACCTGATCAAGATCGTGGATTTGATTTTAGAGAAATGATCTCTCGCGTTGCGGTGGAATGTGACAGTTTGCAGCATATCATCGTTCTAGGCGATGCGCCGGAAGGCACACATTCCTTGAGCGAGTTGATTGAAAAACCGGCAAGCCGTCCGTTGTCAGATTTGGATGCCATCGAGATTGATCCGCTGGATCCAGCGGTTTTTCAGCTTTCCGGCGGCACGACGGGCATTCCGAAACTCATCCCGCGAACCCACAATGATTATGCCTATAATTCTAAACAAGCGGGCGTTGTGACGGAGATTGAAGAAGATTCCTGCCTTCTTTTGGTTTTGCCGATTGCGCATAACTTACCGCTGGCCTGCCCCGGCATGCAGGGATTTATGTTCAACGGTGCGAAGGTTATTCTTTCAACCACGGCTGCCGCGGCCAATGTATTTGCCTTGGTGGAAAAACATAAAATCACCCATATCCATGTGGTGCCGGCCATACTTATCGGCTGGATTAATGATCCGACAATCGGTGATTATGATCTTTCCAGCCTCAAGATGATCCAGTCGGGCGGCCAGCGACTTCAGCCCGAAGTGCGTCTTAAGACGCGTGAACTCATCCCCTCTGTATTTGTGCAAGAAAATTTTGGCATGTCCGAAGGCGTCATTATGTTCATTCGCAGAGGTGATCCAGAAGAGGTTCTGCTTGAAACTTCCGGTCGGCCTGTAAGCCCGGATGATGAAATTAAACTTCTCGATGTAAATGACAATGAGGTTGAGCCCGGCGAAGTTGGGGAATTTTGTGTCAGAGGTCCTTATACGCTCCGAGGATATTACGGTACGCCAGAACACAATGAACAGGCATTTACGCCCGATGGTTTTTACCGTTCAGGCGATTTGTTGCGCATGCATCCGTCAGGCAATTACATCGTTGAAGGACGCATCAAGGATCTGATCAATAGAGGCGGCGAAAAGATTAGTGCCGAGGAAGTCGAGAACCTCATACTCCAGCATCCGATGGTGAAAAATATCGCCTGTGTGCCGATGCCTGATGAGCGGTTGGGCGAACGCATGTGCGCTTATGTTGTGGTTCAAGAAGGCGGCAATTTAAACCTCGAGGAGTTAATTGAATTTCTCAAAGCGCAGGAAATCGCAAAGTTTAAATTGCCGGAACGTTTGGAGCTGGTTGACGAATTCCCGGTTTCCACTTTTGGAAAGGTTTCCAAAAAAGATCTTACCGAGATGATCGCCGAAAAGATCATGCAAGAAAGTGGGGGTTCGTCATGAGAATTATAGATCTTCATTGTTATCCGAGTACCCAAGCTTGGATCGATTGTCAGGGCCCTTACGTTGATGCGCTCGCAAAATATTGGAACAGAGAGTGGGCCGCTAAGACCGAAGAAGAGGTAATCGCTGAGTTCACGGAGGCTGGTGTTGAGAGCTGTCTTGTCGCTCTTGATCTTGAGACCACAATCGGCACGCCGCCCTGCGGCAACGATTACGTCCATGCAATGTGGAAACGCAATGAGGGTCGTATCATCCAGTGCTGGGGAACGGTTGACCCGTTCAAGGATACCGCTATTGAGGAAGCCAAACATGCCATTGAGGATTTGGGGTTAATGGGTTTCCATTTCCACCCCATCATGCAGCATTTTGCCGTCAATGAGCGCCAATTTTACCCCTTGTTTGAAACTATTAACGCGCTGAAGGTGCCGATCATGGTGGATGTCGGTACCACGGGAATGGGCGCCGGCATGCCGGGCGGCATGGGCGCGAAAATCAGGCACGCGCATCCTTCTTCGATTGATGAGCTGGCTGCCGATTTTCCTGATCTCAATATCATTTGTGCCCATCCTGGTTGGCCGTGGATTGATGAAATGACCGCGGTGGCACTCCACAAGGGCAACGTCTATTGGGAAATGTCGGGCTGGGCTCCCAAATATCTGCCGGATGATATCAAGCGCGATATCCGCGGGCGTTTGAAAGACAAAGTTATGTTTGGATCTGACTATCCGTCAATGCCCTATGAGCGTTTGTTCAGAGAATGGGGCGAAATCGGTTACACCGACGAAATCTTGGAAAAATTCTACCACAAGAACGCTGAAGAACTGTTGGGATTGTAGGTCCCAATTTCGCTCAAAGGCGAATCTTTGTTGGTTAGCATTCAATTTGTCGGCGGAGCGTTGAAACTTTTCATCAATATTTTTGAGGGGCTCGGGCCTTGCGGCAAGGTTAATCCCTTCCAAAAACAAGAAAAATCCTCACCAAAAAGATCGCTCGGAAATCCATCCCCGGATTCCAATAAACCGTCGCGCGGAATAGAGATTATTTTGATTTGCGGATGGTGCTCTTCGAGATAAACAAGCTTTTCGCGCTTGGATTTGGCAATCGATCCGGTTTGTTCAACCTGCACGCCAATTAACTGTTCACCTGTCCAAAAGGCAGTATCAAGTTCGGCAAATCCGGTTGGTAATTGAATATGCGCATGGGGTAATGGCAGCCACGCTGAATATATCCAATCTTCAACTGCAAAGATATCGTCGCTATCATCCACGACAAAGGTATCAGCCTCCAAATAGTCTGGAGCATGTATGCGGGCGCACCAAATCTCCAAAACACTATGAAAGGTAGGAGCATAGACAATCGCCGCTATCTCCGCCCAGGAATTGTCCACCAATTGATCATCCGGCCCCAAAAAATGGCCGAAATATTTTACCGGCTGATCGCCAGCGCGTTCACTTATTACATTCATTTTCCTTCTCCTCGACATTCTATCTATGGCGCTGCCAGAGGGGTTTTTTTAGAAATGAGTTGCGTTCGTCGACATAAAATTTAATTTGAATGAAATAGAAGTGGGGAAAACAATCGTGATTAACGCTGCAATTATTGGTCTTGGCTGGTGGGGCCGTCATATCGTCTATACGCTGGAAGGGAAAAGCGACAAAATCAGCTTTTCCAGAGGCGTTGACATATATCCAGATACGGCGGCGGATATTGCCCAAGAAAAAGGCCTCATCCTTACTGCTGATTATTCAGATGCACTCAATGATCTCGAAATTGAGGCGATCGTATTGGCGACGCCGCATTCGCTCCATGAAGAACAAATCCTTGCGGCAGCCAAAGCCGGCAAACACGTCTTTTGTGAAAAGCCATTAGCGCTCAATTTGGCGAGCGCTGAGCGGTCTGTAGCGGCCTGTGAAGAGGCGGGTGTTGTTCTGGGACTCGGCCATGAGCGCCGGTTTGAGCCGGCGATGCAGGAAATCGCACGATTGGTGGCAAGCGGAGACCTCGGCACCATTATGCATGTCGAATCGAATTTTAGTCACGATAAGCTGGCTAATCTCGACGGCGATAATTGGCGGGTTTCAACAAAGGAAAGCCCGGCCGCCGCAATGACAGCGACTGGTATTCATACGACAGACGCCTATATCTCTATGTTTGGAGCGATTGAGCAGGTTTTTGCGATGGCAGCGACTCGCAATCCGGCCAATGCCAATGGAGATGTGCTGACTTTTTCAGTGAAATTTAAAAGCGGCGCCACCGGGGCCTTTAACTCTGTATTAGAAACACCGCTTTATATGCGCTTTGCTGTTTATGGCTCTAAGGCGTGGGTTGAAGCCAGGGACTATTCTCATCCGAGTGAGCTCGGCACCGCTGATGTCTTTATCAGCCGCAAAGAAGGAGAGATCGAAAAGACATCTTACGATGATGTCGATACTGTTTTGCTTAACTTTGAGGCCTGGGCCGATGCCATTGCAGGGGCCGTTGAATATCACATTACCAAAGATCAAAAGCTGCAAAATATCGCCGTGTTTGAGGCTATTTGCCAGTCAGCCGAAACTGGTTTGCCGATAAAGCTTTAGGCACCATACGGTTACTTTCGGATCCTCAAATTGCCACACATAAATGTGATAAAACTAATCCTTAAATTGTCGCGTATTGGCGCTTGATTCACCCTCTCGATTATCTTATGAACACGTCTTCTATAAGACTCTGTAAAGTCTAAATGAAAAAATACAGACAATTAATTCTGCCTAAAGAGGAGATACCTATGGGGTATACCGGATACGAAATGGATACGACGTTCCTACAAGAGGAACATCACACAAACCCACGTCGCTTGTTCTCGATTACAGGTGCAGACTGGCAGGCCCGTGTAGATCACGAACGCCTGCGTCATGAACGCCTTGAACGCGCTCGCACCGAAATGGCCAATGACGATTTGGGGGCATTGGTTGTTTTCGCTGGTGCTAACATTCGATACATCACTGGTTCTTACCAGGGTAACTGGAAATACAACATCAACATTCGTTATGCTGTTCTCTGCCGCGACGCTGAGCCAGTACTATTCGAAACCGCTGGTTCCGATCTGCAATGTGCGATCATCGATCTACCTTGGATGAAAGATCGCATCCGTCCTGCGATGACTTGGCAGTGGGCTGAAGGCGCTGTTGGCGAGATGGCTGACAAAATGGTTGCTTCTATCCTCGACGTTCTCAAAGAGAACGGCGTTGAGAAAGAAAAAATCGGTGTTGATAACTTCGATTTGCCAGCGCTTCACGCGTTTGAAAAAGCTGGCATCAACGTGGTTAATGGCTGGCCGGCTTTCTCTCGTGCACGGACCATCAAAACCATTGACGAGATCGAGCTGCTCAAGCAAGCGTCTTCGATTGGTGATGCTGCCATGTGGCACATCAAACACGAATGGCTGAAACCAGGTGTCACCGAACGCCAAATTGAAGCCAAAGTGCACAAATTCATGCTTAATCGTGGCTGTGAGATCATTTATGACATCATCGTCGCATCGGGTGGTAACACCTCGCCGTATCGTCGTTGGGCAACTGATAAGATTATCCAGCAGGGCGATCTGATTATCGTCGATATTAATGCTGTGGGACCTGGTGGTTATTACATCGATTTTGTGCGGACAATGAAATGTGCTGCCAAAATGTCCCAAGCTGAAATTGATCTGTATCGTGAAACCTATGATTCGCTCTATGCTGGTCTGGAAAATCTGCGGCCGGGCATGACCTCTGCAGATGTTGTTTCCAAATTCCCAGAATATGACGATGATAAATACGGTACAGTGACGTTGCAGCAGTTTGCTCACTCAATCGGCATTACTTTGTATGAAGGTATGTGGATGTCGCGGGCATATTCGCTGAAATATCCAGCCGAGATCAAAGAAAACATGTACTTCGCTATTGAGACTTTTGCCGGTCATCCAGGATTGCCGCAAACCTGCCGTCTCGAAGAGAATGTACTGGTTACCAAAGATGGCCCGGTCATCCAAACCCTAATGGAACATATGGAAGAAGCTGTCGGTGATTACCGCGTCGGCGAATTCCACCACTCAAGTGTGGATGGTCGCGACCACTAGTCTCGACTTTATACGTAAACAAAAAACCGCTGCAGAGAAATCTGCGGCGGTTTTTTTGTGTTGTTTCCCCCTCATCCCGGCCCTCTCCCACGGAGGGGAGAGGGGGAAGAGTAAATGAGATTTTGCGACAAAGTCTTCCTCCCCCTCGATGGGGGAGGATTGAGGAGAGGGTGGCTGTTTTAAAAACAAAAATCTTGGCCTCCTTGTGGGCGTTTGTTAGTCTCCCGAACAAAGTAAAAAAACTAAATTCAGGAAGGAATTCTCATGGCTGGTAAGCCCCCGTATCGCGCTGAACATGTCGGCAGTTTTATTCGCCCCGATAAATTGTTAAACGCTGCCAGGGCCAATAAGGCTGGCGACATTGACGCTGCTGCGTTTGACGCAATGAAAGATGAGAGCATCGCCGAAGTGGTTGCTTTTCAAGATAGCATTGGCATGCCGTCGGTCACCGATGGAGAATTTCGCCGCCGCGTTTGGTCGGGCGGTGTAAGTGATGCGCTTGAAGGTATGGGGATCAAAGATGCTGGAACGATTACCTTTAAAGGAGAGGATGGCGAGGTGTTTATGCCGCCGTCACCCTATGCGGAAGGCAAGCTTAGACGAAAACATAATATCTGTACCGATGACTATAAGTATGTGAGTTCGCTTAGCCCCAAGGGCCAACCCAAAGTCACCATGGCCTCACCGCCTGTGATGCATTTTTTCTTAGGGAATGGCAGCTATAATCCAGAGGTATATTCCTCGAACGAAGAATATTTTGCTGATTTGACCAAAGCCTACCAGGAAGAGGTTGTCGAATTGGCGGCTGCGGGCTGCACCTACATTCAATTGGATGATACCGCGCTGCCCTGCAATTGCGATGAAAGCGCTCGCAAGACCATTCGCGCGCGGGGCGAAGATCCTGATGATCTCACCGACATCTATGTAAAGGCGATCAATTCAGCTGTTGCCGACAGGCCTGACAATATGTTTGCCGGGATGCATATGTGCCGCGGCAATTTGAAGGGTCTGTGGATGGGCGAAGGCGGCTATGAGCCGATTGCCGAGCAGATTTTCAACGAACTGAAAATTGATGCTTTTTTCATGGAATACGACAATGAGCGTTCTGGTGATTTTCAGCCATTGCGGCATTTACCCGCGGGAAAAGTGGCTGTTCTTGGTTTGATTAGCACCAAAACGCCCGTGCTTGAAGATAAGGATGATCTCAAACGCCGGATCGATGAAGCCGCCAAATTCACGCCTTTGGAGCAGTTGGCGATCAGCCCGCAATGTGGCTTTTCATCTGGCGGCGGCGGCGGTCAGGTGGTGACAGAAGACGATACCAAGCGCAAATTGGAACTCGTGGTTGAAGTCGCAATCGATGTTTGGGGAACCGTTTAAAACATGGGGTCCGTGGGGGGAAAGCTCGATTTAGAACTACCGTCTTCGAAAGAAGAGATTGCGCGCATTCAATCTGCGCGCAAGAAAATTGCCTTTGAACAAGCCAAGAAAGCAAAGTTCTACCAAGGCAAACTCGACCACATTGATCCCGACAAGTTAGACGATCCTGAAGAATGGGCTAAAATTCCGATCATCGACAAAGAAACACTCCGTGATCTTGGCGTGGAGAATTTCCGCGATCTTTTCTGTATCGCCGAACAAAAAGATATTGCTGAATACTGGCGTTCGGGTGGGGCAACGGGCGTGCCGCTCTATTATCCTCGCACCTACACCGACCTGCATTACACCTACATTCAGCTCTGCCGATGCTGGACGATAAGCGGGCTCAACGAAGATGATATCTGCCACCAGTCGTTTCCCTTTGGCGTGCATCCTGCCGGCCAATTATGGTCGAGGACAGCCAATCAGGTCGGTATTGGCGTTCTCTGGGCTGGCTCCGGCGCCAATACGCCATCCCGAACACAATTGGTACTGATTGATGATCTCCAACCAACGATTTGGATGGGCATGCCGAGCTATGGTCTGCATCTGGCAAACCTCGCAGAAGAAATGGGCATCGATTTGGCTTCCGGTAATGTGCGCAAAGTCATTGTCGGTGCGGAGGCGCTTTCAGATGCCAAACGTGAAAAGTTAGAGCGTTGTTGGGGCGCTGAAGTTAATGATTTTTTCGGCATGACTGAGATTGGCATTTTGGGCGCAGACAGCCATGTGCACGAAGGTTTTCATATCTGGACCGATCAAGCAGTGTTTGAAGTCGTTGACGAAGATACAGGTCTGCCTGTTCCGGAAGGCGATGACGGCTTGATGGTTATTACGCCGCTCTATTGCAATACATCGACGCCGTTTCTGCGTTGGAGCTCAGGCGATATTGTACGGATTACCGATAAAACTTCTCTTGAAGGCCCGTTTTCGATTTTCCCGGTAATGCAACATGCCCATCGCACTGTTGGGTTTTCGAAAATCAAAGGCATTAATATAAATCATTCTGAATTTGAAGATTTTATGTTTCGGTTGCCGGAGATCAACGACTTCAAAGTTGAATTTGTCGCAACTGATGGTCTTGATGATTTGCTGGTCAGCGTCGAAATTCAGCAAAATTCCGATGCCAAAACTGTAACAGAAAGCCTGGTCGAGAGTATTCGCAGCGTGTTCGAAGTGCGCCCTGTTATTAATTTGCTGGAAACGGGAACATTGGCGAAAGAATTTGAAGCCAGCGTCAAAGCGCCGCGATTTGTCGACAAAAGAAATTAAAAAGCAGCTTTAACGTCGATCTCTTAACAGTCGATCCCCTAACATATGTATTTATGGTTACAATAAAGTACTCGTAATTTGGCATAAACTCCCAATATGTTGTGTAATCGGTCCTGTGGACCGCCATATTTTCTATTGAGGAAAACACCGAAAAGGAGATTCTCAATGACCTATGCACCTGATATTTCAGCAGAAATTACCGCTGAATTAGATATCCTCTCCATCAATTTAAAACGAGAATTAGCCGCGATTATGCCGGTTAACCCGACCTGCGCCGATATTTTGCGCATGGTTGTAGTCAACGATGTTTCATCCAGTGTTGCCGTAGATATTGGTGAACTTTCTTCTTATACCGACAAAACGCTGGCGTTCATAAAGCGCCGTGTGACGGTTATGGCGAAACGCGGGTGGCTACGCTACAGCCGCCGGACTGGCCGCGTAAAAATGGGCGATTTGTTTGCGATGAAAGAACATTCGATTATCCGTGAGTTGGATTTTCTCATTAGCCAAACGCAAAACAGCCTCAAAGAACTTCAAACTGAGCATAAGTCCGAAGATTTCGCATTTGCCTAAAGTGCAACACGGAAATCTTTTGAATTGAAACTTCTGATCTTTCTCTTCTTAATAGTTAAAAAGGGGAGTTGATTAATGAAGCTATTGTATTTTGATGATTTTAAACTTGGCGTGCTTGATGGTGCTGAGGTCATTGACGTGTCCGAGGTGGTGCAGGATATCCCGCATCGTGATCAGCAAGACATTATGGCCGGGCTTATCGCTGATTTTGATATGTATCGGGCGAGGCTGGAAAAGGCAGTCTCATTAGGGGTCGGCATTCCGCTTGTATCGATTCGCATTCGGCCGCCCTTACCTCGGCCGGTAAATGTCGACTGCATGGCAGTCAATTATATGGAGGATGGAACGCGCGAGGAGCCGGCACCAATCAATGCCTTCCATAAATCGCCCTCCTGCATTATTGGCCACGAGGATACAATGGTGTTGCAGGACATTCCGGCAACCATTTTTGAGGGTGAAGCTGAGATTGCGATTATTATTAGCAAACGAGCTTCAAACGTATCAGCCGCTGACTCGATGGATTATGTGTTTGGCTATACCAACTTTATCGATGGATCGGCGCGGGGGCTTCAGCCGCCTGGCAGTAATTCGTTTTTTCAGATGAAATCTCGGGAAACCTATGCACCGATTGGCCCTTACATCGTGACCGCTGATGAAATCGATGATCCTCAAAAAATGCAAATAAAATTGTCTGTTAACGGCGAGGTGAAACAGAACTTTAACTCTGATGATATGGCACATGACATGCGGCGCTGTATTGAATGGGCGAGTGCGATCCATACCTTGGAGCCCGGCGATATATTGGCAACGGGTACAAACCATCGTGGCTTAAATGCCTTTCAAGATGGTGATGTCGTGGAATTGGAATGTGAAGGTTTGGACGTCTTGCGCATCCATATTCAGGATGATCTCAAACGTACCTGGTCCCGGGAAACCCGGCTCGACCGGCAGGAACAGGGGCATAATCCTCCCCATGCGCCGCAATTATCAGGCAAATATACACCCGACTAAATTGCGCCGGTTCAACGATTGAAGGTCGTTGTCAATTCGATGCTAACGCAGCGGTAGAACAAGCTGGTGTTAGGGGACTGCTGCTTCGGGGAACGCTCCTTGAGGCCGGTTTTGCCTGCGGATGCGCGTAAATAATAAAGCTAAAATAAGCAAGTTTATGACACCGGCAATGCTGCCAATGCTAAAGGCCCAATTGTAGTTACCGGTAGCATCAAACATAAGTCCTCCCTGCCAGCCGCCTATAGCCATTCCGATCCAGCCGAATAAGGAGACCGTCGCCATTCCGCGCGCTAAAAAGCCAGCGGGCACCATCATTCGGACGCAGACCAGGAACGAGGCCATAACACCGGAAAAAGCCACACCAAAGATGATGGCCAAGGCGTAAATTGCCACGATATTTTGTGCGTGTGGGAAAATGAAAATAACCGATGTTTGCAAAATTGACATCAGGAAATAGCTTTGCAAAGCGCCGATATGATCCGCCAGTTTGCCGCCAATAATACGCCCGAAGGCGCCGGCGATCATGAGCACCAAAAAGACAGTCACAGCTTGATTGGGCGTTAACCCATGATCGGTAAGCAGTGGCACCAAATGCACAATTGGAACGGCCATCGCAATACAGCAGAAAACCACGGCAACCGAGATCCAGGCGACGACAGTCTTCGGCGGTAACGGAAAGGGCGTGCCATCTCGTTGTTGTGGCGCAGCTTCGGTATGCACCATTTTGCGCCTCGGCGAATCTCGCACCAATAGGGCTACCGGTACGGCTAAAATCATATAGGCGATACCCAACGACCAATAGGCAGTTTGCCAATCAAAATGGTTGATCAAGTAGCGAACAATAACCGGCACGATTCCTTGTCCAACGGCACCGCCGGCCACAGTTAATCCAATCGCAAGTCCGACATTCTTGGTAAACCAAAGTCCCACATTTGCATAAAGCGGCCCGGTAACTGCGGCATGACCAAATGCGCCAAAGAGGAAATAGTACACATAAAACTCGGTGATGCTTTCCATGCGGCTGAGGAGCAGAAGAGGAATACCCAGAACTATAGAACCGAAAAGAACCAACCATCTTGTGCCGTATCGATCGGCAATAATACTCCACAATATGCCGGAGAAGGCCGTCGCTAAAGTTATCGCAGAATAGCCGAAGGATAAACTGCCTCGCGACCAACCGAATTCTGCGGCGAGAGGTTTGAGAAAGACGCCAACTGAGGCCAAAACACCGAAACTGATAGCACTGAGAGTGAAGGCAACCCCAACCATTGCCCAACCATAACCTGGACGATCAAAAATACTGGAATTGGGCATATAAATTTTTGTCCTTAAGGTCTTCTATCGCTCGTCTGAGACTATCGGGATATATCACCTAATGGGCAATTATGCCATGGGACGTAACGGGTGGGGTCGTGCCAAGCGTTTAGGTGGTGCTAAGGGGCATCACCTTTAGCGTGCGCATAAACAGTTGCAGACCATAGTGGAACGCAATGAACGCCCCGAGCTCCATAATTTCTGGTTCAGTATAATAGGTCTTGCCGAGATCATAATATGCCGTATCGAGCTTTTTTGGCTCCGTATACATCAGCTTGGCATATTTGAGTGCCCATTTTTCAGCATCGCTAAACTGATCATCCGCTTCAAAATCACCGCAGCCTGCTTCGATCCGATCTTCCGATAGTCCAGCATCGATTGCCTTTTTCGAGCGGAGCCCGCCAAAATAATCATCCTTGGCGAGGCGCGCCAGCCGAACGCGAATAATCTCTTTCAAGGAATGGTCGACATTGCCAAGGGCGTGGGATTGATACATCGCATCAAAAAGCGCCTCTGCATATCCTGGTGCATGCGCCATGATCTGGATAAACAATGTATCTGGCACCATAAGCTCCTGGGCGCGTTCAAGGCGGCTTGCCAATTTTTCGGTGTTGAGTTGGTCTAATGGTATTGGTTCAATAATAGCCATTATATTACTCCGCTGCCTCCTCTGGTGCGCCATCAACGGCTCTTTGCATGGCACCCTTGGTGTGTGATATCGGTTTGTCACCATAAATGCGCGCTGATTCTTCCTGGTCTACCAGCCGGCCATCGGGCGTGAACATCGGGTAAAATCCAAGTGTGCCGAACCAGGTATGGTAGCCGATATTAAATCCAATAAAGGAGCCAAGTTCGACAATTTCTTCGGACGAATAATGTTTTTTCAGCTCATCATAAAAAGCTTCATCGATCTGATCTGGATCGCTATCCATCAAATCTGAATATTTGAGCGCGATCTTTTCCGCCGGTGTGAAGTTCTTGGAGGTCTCATAATTATCGATCCCGTCATCGATCATTTCTTCCGTTAATCCCTGCTGCTTCGCCGAAGCAGACCGGACATTGCCTCAATAATTACAATCGGCGGTCCTGGATAGCTGAACGCGAATAATCTCCTTGAGCTTGTGATCGACAACGCCGGTATTAAAAACCGTTCCCCAGGCAAAATACATTGAGGCCGACAGTTCCGGATTGTGGCCGAGCATGGCATGGAATGCTGGATCAGGTGCTTTGTGGCGCAGGCTTTTTTTGATAAAGCCGCCGAGCTTGGTTTTTTTAAGCTTTTCGATATCGAGCATGGTGATATTTGGCATGACCATTCCTTCAGAGTTCAATTTTCTTAAAACGAATTTAAATCTCTCTGGCCAATTTTACCAACAGAAAAATTACACAGATTTGTGTTTGAAGGTTCTTTGTGGTGCGTCTGGAATTAAGGGGACACAATACTTAATTATGAGATTTTAAAATAATTAAGTATTGTGTCCCCTTAATTCAACCAACAAAAAACCCGGCATCAAAGGAAGCCGGGTTTATGTTTTTAATAGGAAAGGCAGCCTATTCGAGCGGAATCATATTGTATTTCGCAAGGATGGATTTTTTAAGCGCATCGTCCTGCTGCTGTTCTTCAGTGAGGTTGCTCATTTCCTCGAACTGACCTTCTTGTTGACCTGGTCCGAAAATGCAGATCATTTCACAGCCTTCTTCGGTTTTAACTTTATGCGGCGTGTTCGGCGGAATGTGAATGGTGTGACCTTTTACGGCGTCCACCACTTCATCGCCGACTTCCCAGCGTGCACTGCCGGAAACCATATAAAATGTTTCAAAATCCTTGGCATGCATGTGGCGACGAGATTCGAATCCCGGAGGACATTTTTCCTCGCACATTTCATAGGTGCCGTTGGTGTCTGATGATTTAACCTTAACCGTCATATCATTCATACGTTTGAAGACACGGCCGCCTCCTGGTTCAATAATTGGCATATTTTGTTACCCCCTTAACCTTGATTTTCTGGAAAGTTTTCGACCCATATTGTGTTGTGTTTGGCAGCAACGGCGGAACCTGTTTTAAAATCGGCCCGTTCTTCCGGGGTCAATGCTGTCATATCTGCAAACATCGCTTCAGTGGTGCCGGGGCTATAAACCATCAGCACGCGAACGCCGTCATCTCCGGCGATCATTTGGTGCGGCACGCCAGGCGGAATGTGGATCAAGTCACCTTTCGTGCCTTCATGTTTTTCCTGGCCGAGCAAGAAAGTTGCACTGCCTTCTAAAACATAAAATGTCTCATGGCTCACCGTATGCATATGTGGACGCGAGGCAAAACCTGCAGGGCATCTTTCCTCGCAAACTTCGTAGGAACCTTCGGTGTCCTCGGCAGTGACTTTGACGAACATATCATTCGCGCGTTCGTACAGATTGCCGCCATCGGGACCTAGTGTTTTAGCTTTAGCCATTTTATTTCTCCCCATTTCTAAATTACTATAATGCTTCTCAAATAGATAATAACGATTTGGCATAGTTGATGCTTTTTCGGATGCCAATCCTATAGAAGCGCTCTGCCAACAGCTTAAAACGACTGCCTCCGGAAGACAAATCCAATTTTAGATTTTATCTACAAAAAAAGCCCGGTCTCTGAAGAGGCCGGGCTTTCTGATAAGCGTATAAGAGCTTAGTTTTCGAGAACGTCTTTCGCCAAAGTCGCGAATTCGTCGTCTTTCATCAGGCGCTTGTGGACAAGGCCCCATTCTTTGACGGCCATGAGAACTTCCATGGCTTGTTCTTCATTGGCTTGGATTTGGAATTTATCCAGCCAATGTTTACAGTTATCGATGCCGGAACCTTTGCCCATAACAGCTTCTGGCTCAGCTTGACCAACCAGACTTGGGCGGAACGGCACGACTTCGGTTTGATCTTCGTAACCGCAGTTGAGCAACCATGTTGCGATGATACCGGATTCAACTTTAAACAGGTTGTCACCAACAATGGGGCGGTTCGACGGAATCTGAATGTTCGAGATTTCAGCGACCATGTCGGCAAGTGCTTTGAACTGCTCGGTTTTGATGCCAATATCGATATTGTACAGACATTTCAGCGCCATCACGGTTTCTTCCATTGGCACGTTACCAGCACGTTCGCCAACACCCAAAACAGTAGATTGAATAACCTCAACACCTTCAGACAACGCCATGATCGTATTGGCGATACCCATGCCAAAATCCATGTGGAAGTGAGCTTCCAGCGGAATATCAGGGAAGCGGTTTTTCATCGTGCGGACAAAGAATTGCATCGCGTGGATCGACGTAGCGCCCATGGTATCGACGAGAGCCAGGCCGTCCATATGACCTTCTTTACCAACACGTTCAATCAAGTCGCAAACCCAGACGAGGTCAGAACGGGTGAAATCGATTGGGAAGAAGACAACTTCAAGGCCTTGATCTCGTGCGTAAGAAGTAGATTCGATCGAAAGATCAATCGCCCGGTCTAGTTCCCAGCGATAGCCTTTTTCGATGAGGTGCGGGCTGGCTGGCACTTCCATGATGACACCTTTAACACCGGCATCAACAGCGCGCTTAACATCATCAACCATGCAGCGCGCGAAAGAATAAACTTTTGGGCCAAAATCGCGTTTAGCAAGTTCTTCAACAACTCTTTGGTCATCTTTGGAAACAACGGGCATGCCGGCTTCGAGACGTTGAACGCCGATTTCAGCAAGACCTTCGGCTATCCGAATTTTGTCATCGTAGTCATAAGCAATGCCGGCTTGCTGCTCACCATCACGCAAGGTTACGTCATGGATGATAATGTCTTTTGGAAATTTCCAATCTTTGGTAACTTCTGGGTCAAAGTTCCAAGGGCTGGTGAACCAGCCTTCTTGTTTCCAAGGTGTGTCAGTCATAAATTTCTCCTTCTAATTTCCCCCCCGAATACCCACGTTGGTGCGGGCGTTCCGGACATATAAATATCTTGTCTTATATAAGACCCCAAGTCGAATGGCGGCGACCATACGGAACGATTTTCAACCTGTCAAACCGTCATAATTGCACATCTGGGTACCCAATTTAGGGCAATCCAATCATTCGTTGATCCGTTCCCATAATGTGGGATTAAACCGCAGTAAAGCCGCCATCGATGAGTAAATCTGAACCCGTCATAAAGGAAGATTCATCACTTGCCAGGAACACCGCGCCCGGCGATATCTCATCAGGGCGGCCCAATCGCTCGAACAATGTGAAGTTATTTTCGCGGGCGTGCTCGACGCTATCGAAGTTGCTGACATAGCGGTTGGTCTCGACAGGCCCTGGAGACAATGCGTTGCAGCGAATGCCTTGCTTGGCATGATCGAGAGCGATGGCGCGGGCCATATTGATCAGGCCGCCTTTAGCGCCGCAATACCACGGGCGACCCGGGCGGGCGACGCGGCCAAGTTGCGAGGCAACGAGAATGATGCTGCCACCGCCGTCTTTTTCCATTTCAGGAATGGCGTGTTTGCAAAAAAGAAACGAGCTGTTGAAATTGACATCCATCAGGCGGCGCCAATCATCAGCGTCAATTTCGGTGAGCGGCACATAGGGAATGTCGGTGACGGCGTTCGAGACCAAAACATTGAGGCCGCCAAAGCTATCAACAGCCAATTTGACGGCTGCCTCTGCTGAGGCTTCTTCGGCGACATCTGCTGTCATGGCAACCGCCTTGCCGCCAAGCTCGTTCAGCTCCTTCACGGTTTCATTGACGGTCTCTTCATTGATGTCGAGGCAAAGCACAGCGGCACCCTGTTTGACAAAATCAACGCAGATGGCACGTCCTATGCCGCCGCCGGCACCGGTCACAATTGCTTTCTTGTTTTCTAAACGCATAGGTTTTCCCCTCTTGAATAAAATCTGTTGGAGCCGTTTTATCTGGAGCCTTCTGCTTTTAAAAGAAATAACTTTGTGATCTATATATTTCCGTTATGAAAATCGCAGTTCTCGCAACTCTCGACAGTAAATCCGAGGCCGCCGCCTTTATGTGTGAGGTGCTGCGCGGTTTGGTGGTTGAGCCGTGGCTGATGGATTTGTCTCTCCAGCCCCATGATAAGCCGGGCGCTGATATTGGCGGCGACGCATTGGCGGCAAGGTCCGGTGCGACTTGGGCGGCGATGAAAGATATGGACCGTGCCGAAGCTGGCGAAACAATGATTCGCGGCGGCACCGAAACCCTGCTCGAAGCCTATCAGGCGGGTGAAATCTCCGGCGCAATTGGTGTCGGCGGTGCCAATGGCTGCACGGTCTTTTGCGGTATGATGCGGGCGCTGCCGCCGTTGTTCCCAAAAGTCATGGTCACTCCGGTTGCGGCAACAGCGGCCGTGCAATGGTATGTCGCGGAAAGCGATATTGCGATGTTCCCGACGATCAGCGATATCGTGATGAACCGGATTACCCGCTCAGTAATGGAGAACGCCTGCGCTGCGGTCAGCGCAATGGCAAGCACCTGGGAAGCTCGCAAAAACCGCGAGGAAGATTCGCCGCCGCTGATTGGCGTCTCCTCGTTCGGAAATTTACAAAAATGTGTCGACCGGGTGACGGACCGGCTGGAAGAACAGGGATTTGAGGTAATGCATTTCCACGCCTCAGGTCCTGGTGGTAAGGCACTGGAGAGTTTGGCCGCCCGGAAAGAGCTCGCGGGCGTGATTGATATTACGACATCTGAATTGGCAGATCTTTTAAATGATGGTGTTTATAGGACCGGCGATGATCGGCTTACTCAGGCGGGGGCGGCTGGCTTGCCGCAAATCGTCGTGCCGGGTGCGATTGATCACACAAATTGGTGGGTCGGCGAATGTCCTCAGCGTTTTCAGGATAGAGAGTTCTATCAATACAATATGGAAATACTGTTGATGCGGACCAATGCAGAAGAGATGACGCAATTGGGGGAGATGGTGGCGGAACGTCTCAATGGAGCCAAGGGACCTGTTACCGTGATGATCCCCACCAAAGGGTTTAGTCAGCACATTATCCGCAAAACCCGTGACTTAGATGGCAACGAGATCGGCGAATGGTTGCAGCCAGAGACTGATCAGTGTTTTACCGATGCGGTCAAAGCCAATCTAAAACAAGGCGACGTCAAAGAGTTTGATCTGCATATAAATGATCAGGAATTTGCCGATGCCTGCGTAGATGAATTTTTTATTTTGATGAATTGAACATGACCAAAGAAATACAAAAACAAACTTTTGAAACCGATGTCCTTATAGTTGGCGGCGGTGCGGCTGCGACAATGGCAGCCTTTGAATGTGCTGAGGCCGGCGTGCGCACCATCCAGGTCACCAAAGGCCGGGCGACAAGTGGCACAACGACGGTGGCCCGGGGCGGTTTTGCCGCGGCAATGGGCAAAGGCGACAGTCCCGAGCTCCATTTAAAAGAAATTCTCGAACATGGCGGCGAGCTCATTGATCCGGCGCTGGCGGAAATATGGACCCGCGATATTATTGATGTGGTAGATGATCTCGAAAGCTGGGGCACGGATTTTGTCAAAAATGAAGACGGCACGCTTGAGCTAAAATCTTTCCCCAGCCACTCCCAGCCGCGCGCCGTGCATCACTATGATACGACCGGCAATATGCTCACCAAGGCATTGTCGAAAAAATTGCGCGGCGATGATCGCATCGAAAAACACTCGCTGACCTCGATCGTCGATTTGGTCAAAGACGGAGATCGCGTTGTTGGCGCGTGGGGCGTCGAGTACGGCTTCGGCAGATTGGTATCTTATAGCGCCAAAGAAGTTATTTTGTGCACCGGCGGCGGTAGCGGTCTCTTTTATGTCAACGATAACCCGCCGCAGGTCACCGGCGATGGCTATGTACTGGGCTACCGGGCGGGTGCACCCTTGCTGGGGATTGAGATGATTGATTTTCAGGCAATGTGTTGCTCGCCGGAAGAACTCTTTGGTTTTGCACCCCATCCAACAGGTTTTATAAATGCCGGTGCTGTGTTCAGAAATCAGGACGGCGAGGAGTTCTTGAAACGCTATTATCCTGATACTGCGGAGCAATCGACTCGCTCTGAAGTCATCCTCGCGATGGCACGGGAAATTCATGCGGGAAGGGCAGGGCTCACTGGTGGTATCTTTATGGATGCGACCCATGTGCCGCTCGAAACCATCCAAAAAGCCATCCCACACGTCTATAAAACCTGCCTCCACAAAGGCATCGATATTACCAAGGTGCCGCTTGAAGTTGCGCCAGGGTCGCACACTTGGCTGGGCGGTCTCAAAATTGATATCGATGGCAAGACACCGGTTGAGGGTTTGTGGGCGGCAGGGGAGACCGCCGGCGGCATTCACGGCGGCAATCGCATTGGTGGCTCAGCGCTATCCGCCTCACTTGTCTTTGGCCGGCGGGCGGGCAAGGCGGCCTCGAAATTGGCAGCGGGCGGTGAAAGGTCAGCACCTGTCGGTATCCCCGATGACGCCGCAGATTGGCTGGGCAGCCTCATTGCCCGGACGGATGGCCCCTTGCAGGCGGATGTGCGCTTGAACTGCCGGATGCTGGCCCACGAAAAGCTCGGCTCAATCCGCACAGCTAAGCAATGTGAGGAAGCGATCAGAGAGTACCAACGCATTGAAGCCGAAGACGTGCCGAGGATGCGCTTGTCTGATGAGGCTCAGAAATCTGAAAAAGCATTGGGCCACGAGCTCGAAAGCGCGCTCTCGATTAAAAATCTCTCACTGCTCGGACGCTTGCTGGGGACAGCTGCGCTTAACCGCGAAGAAAGCCGCGGCGCCCATTTCCGTCTCGATCATCAAGAGGCCGATAACGCCAATTGGTGCGCCGTCACACGGCTAGAGCAGGGGGATGATGGTGGGATTGTATTTGAGAAGGATGCGGTCTCTTAGAGGACATTTTCTCACAACCAACCGTCAACAGAAACTAAAACTAAAACTAGACAATCTCGAGCGGTTGGTGCGGTTCGTCCGGCAGTTCAATCGAGATGGCATCACCGGCTTTGACATCGCCGCTGGTCAGCACGACGCTCATTATCCCGGATTTAAAAACGGCGTTCCCGTCGACATCTTTATCTATACAGGCGTTCATCAGGCCATCTTGAAAATCGTTTAATTGATAACACGGATTTCTAAGGCCGGTAATTTCGATCACCGCACCGCCGATTTGGAGGCGTGCGCCTCTGGGAAAATCCAAAAGATCGATGCCACGCGTTAAAATGTTCTCGCCGATGTCGCCAGCTTGAAGCTCGAAGCCTTTCTCTTTCAGTTCGTCAAATAACTCGGCATGGATCAAGTGGACTTGCCGGAGGTTCGGCACCGTCGGATCACGATTGATGCGGGAGCGATGTTTGACAGTTGTTCCACTATGGGCATCGCCTTCAACGCCCAAGCCTTCAACCAAATGGATGTTGTCCTGCCTCGGTTTTGAAAACGCATATTCGGCGGAACAGCTAACGGCAATGACTTTGGCGGACATGGGGATTTTTCCTGGTTATTGAGTTTCAGTATTTGGCAAATCAGCAATATCTTTAAGCCAAGGCTGGGCTGAGCGATACCAGATATTCCGCGTTGGTGTCAGTTCATTTCGCTGGCTCAAAGTCGCAATACGAATACCAAATTTTCTCGGGCCTTCGCCAACAGACGTCGCATATATATGAGTGCCACATTCCGAGTAGAATACCTGTTCACGGTGATTACCGCTTTCAGCAGTTTTGATATAGATTTTCGGTTTGCCGGAAAGGAGCCTGAAGTCTTCTTCGGCGCATGAAGAAGCGATGCGAAAGGCCGATGTCGAAAAGGTCTGGCAATCGGTGCAATGGCAAATCCGCACGCGCTCAGGATCGATTACGGCCTCGAATGTCAGATTGCCGCAATGGCAGGAACCGTCAATTTTCATAAAACTACTCTCCTCGCATTTTGATTAAATAAACCACAGGGGACCGGGAGTGCACAGAGAAGAATTTAGGGGACATCTTCTATTCTCCCTCTCCCCTTGAGGGAGATGGCCGGGGTGAGGGGGCATTTGTTTAATGCACCCTCCCCCCATAAATACATTGTGGCCCCTCCCATCAAAGGAGGGGAATGCTGTTTCAAGACCTCTCCTGGTTTTTGAGAGTCTCGGAATTGAAACCATAAACCCTCCCCCTTAATGGGGGAGGGTTGGGTAGGGGTGATCCAAATTTAGATAAAATGTATAGTCCTACAGGGAGGT
>Ga0209554_1000446_pt1 | contig 35321 bp, 30 predicted proteins | sample MarorgKNORR_S2LV_5_FD_188221 | JGI IMG/M metagenome (GOLD analysis project Ga0209554, IMG submission 188221) | Marine microbial communities from the Southern Atlantic Ocean, analyzing organic carbon cycling - Bottom_A/KNORR_S2/LV (SPAdes) (version 2) | ecosystem: Environmental > Aquatic > Marine... | reverse complement strand
CTGCATCAGAAGTGTCAAAAGTTATTGCAAAACTGTCCATAGTGTTTCCAAAATTCTTTACGGTAGGTGTCCAACCCGTTGCATCGGGTTCGTCTGAACAACCACTGTCTGAATCATAATTACCTGAACCTGTAACATTAACACTGAAATTATCAGCGACACTGGCTTCAAGAGAAACAAGGGAATAGACAGTCCCATCCTGAACGGTGAAAACTATGAATGAATTTCCAACATAAGAAGATGCAGGGACAATTTCTCCAACCAACTGGATATCCAGCTCAAGATTATACGAACCGCCTGCTGCTATGTAGCTTACAGTAGCCGTTAGCTCTGCCTTATCCCAAGCTACATCCTCACTATCTATATTCCAACCTGAGCCGATTGTAGATAGTGAAATAGCGATTGCGTCATCAATTTCTACGCCAGCTCCGTTCTCATCAACTTTAATGTTAGTCACAGTAATAGTATACGTGTTGGTGTCACCCTCGGCATATGACTTTACACCATCGGCTGAACTAGCGAACCAATTAGTAACCGAGATTGTGAAGGCCATGGCACTACCTGTGGAATCCTCTACAGACGTGACAGTGACCATCAGCTCTCCCGAATTACCAGGTACTCCGCCACCTTCCGCTACACTTACAGAGACACATGCTGTTATCGATTCACCAGCGCCTGATGACAAATCTGATGCTGGAGCACCATCGCTGCAGTCTGTAACTGAAGCTCCGGTTGTCGAATCGCCCCAATCAACAGATGCATCTATCGTGACATCACTATGAGCTGAGTCAGTTATGCTACTAATATCTATAGTAAATTCGGCGGTACCGTATTGCGAAGCGTAAGAGGTTATACCATCATCCCCTGATCCTGAGACCTCTAGATCATGGCCGTCTGCACTGACACTTGGCACTATCAAAACAGATGCGATCATAGCCAAAGTAGCTACGAAAACACCCAGATTTCGTACATTTTGTTCCATCGTTTCACCTTTTTTGCGTCCTATATGCCCTTAATCAGAGACATAAGGTAACTTGTCTCAGTGTAGGATGTATTTAAAAAGTTTCTGAAATATGACATATTTAACTGGTTGTGTTTTTTTACAATCAAAATAGTTAGGAAACTTTTTATAGTTGTGCCATTAGCGAGGAACCCCAATTATTGTCTGGGAAGCTGGTATAAATTTGAGAAAACATTCGAGATTTGAGAAGGCCCGTGTTATTGGTGCTAGAGCGCTTCAGATTTCAATGGGCGCCCCAGTCCAAATAAAGGTTCCTAAGGAGATTATAGATCCGGTTATAATCGCACAAATGGAATACGATGACGGAGTTATTCCTATAGATATCGTTGATAGAGAGAAAAAGTGAAGATTCGAGACATTGCTTTACGTAGAATTATAGATTCTAGGGGCAATCCTACTGTCGAGGCTGAAATCAAGACCAAAAACGGGTTTGGTAGAGCTGCAGCCCCGGCAGGAGCATCGACAGGAACCCATGAAGCTGTGGCCTGGCCTGATGGTAGCGTATCCAAAGGAATGGAAATCGCGGAAGAAAAGTTAATGCCACAATTGGTCGGACTTTCGACAGAAGACCAAGAAAACTTTGACAAGACCCTTCGAGAAATAGATGGAACTGACAACTTTAGTAAAATTGGAGGGAACATCAGCGTAGCACTCTCACTAGCTTGTGCCAAGGCTGCTGCCGACTCAAAAGGAATTGCCTTGTACGAACACATTGGAAAAACCGATACCTATGCACTTCCGGCACCAATGTCAAACGTATTGGGAGGTGGTACACATGCCATTGGAGGAACAGATATTCAAGAATTCCTGGTCACCTCCTTTGATGATGACATAAACACGGCTATAGAGGCGAATTCGGCCGTCCACAAAGAAGTAGGTAAGATGCTAAAGGGAAAATTCCCGAATATTGCCCTAGGCAAAGGTGACGAAGGTGCGTGGGTCGCACCAATGGGGAATGTTGAGGCCCTAGAATTAGTGGTTGATGCAGCGAATAAGGTAAGTGACGAGATAGGAACCGAAATCCGGCCTGGATTGGATATGGCTGCAAGTGAATTTTACCACGATGGGAAATACAGGTACAAGGAGCAAACCCTGACACCTGAAAAACAGGTCGAATTCGTACTAGGCCTAATAGAGGAATACGATCTGCACTCGGTTGAGGACCCAATCGATCAGGAGGACTTTGAGTCATGGGCAGCATTGACAGAACAGACTGATGCATTGGTCGTAGGCGATGATCTCTATGTCACGAATACGGAAAGGTTGCAAAAAGGAATAGATCTAGGGGCCACCAATTCAATCCTGATCAAACCAAACCAGATAGGAACACTTACAGACACTATCAGGGCAGTTGAACTTGCCAAAAAGGCTGATATGGCGACCATTATCTCACACCGTAGCGGAGAGACCACAGATTCAACCATAGCACACTTGGGTGTGGCTTTTGAATCACATGCTATTAAAACCGGGATAATAGGTGGTGAAAGGGTTGCAAAGCTTAATGAACTAGTACGAATCAGCGAGAAACTCAGATGACCGAGACCGAAATCAAAGAGCTGCTCATCGACGAGGATACGTTCCTTACCTGTGGTGTACACATTGGCACCAAACAGAAAAGCAAAGACATGGAACCATATGTCCACAAAGTGAGAGAGGATGGGCTCAGGATCTTAAATGTCAACCTGACCTCTGAGAAGATAGTTGAAGCGGCTAATTTCCTAAAAGAACATGAACCCAAAGATGTTTTAGTTGTATCGGCTAGGCAATATGGTTGGAAACCTGCAAAGAAATTTGCAAACACTTGTGGATTCCATTGTATAGCTGGAAGATTCACTCCGGGAAGACTTACAAATCCTGAAATGCGGTTTTTTATAGAACCTAAGATAATCATTCTCACCGATCCTGCTGCTGATGCTCAGGCCTTCAGGGAAGCAATTAACATCAAGATACCTGTAATCGCCATGTGCGATTCCAACAATCTAACCAACAACGTAGATCTCATTATACCTGGTAACAACAAGGGACGGCGCTCACTAGCTCTAATCTATTGGTTACTCTCAAGAGAAATTTTAAGGATTAGGGGGGAACTAGGAACGGACGAGGACCTTGAAGAGACGATAGACGATTTCGAAGCACCACTAATCTGAAGAGTTTTCTTTTTAAGAACAGAGCCATGGCGAGTTGTGTGGCTTTTCGAACTACTGTACTTCTTCTACTTTTTCCTTAGATTGAGACTGGAAGTACCTTTCTATTCGCAGGAAGAATATAGAAGACTGATAACCTTGAGAGCAAGGAAATTGGCCAAACGATACAACATTAAGATATATATCAAAGGGAAGCCTCAACCGGGATTTCTAGTTGCCAATCACACCAGCTATCTAGATCCTATTGTCGTGGAGGCCATTAAGGCAGGTGGAGCTGTTTCCAAAGTTGAAGTCAGGAATTATTTTCTATTTGGACCTATTGCAAGCAAAGTCGGAATGGTGTGGGTAGAGCGTGAAAATCGAAAATCCAGAACTGGAGCGATACAGCAATTGAACCAATGGGACGCGGCGAAAGACCCTCTCTGGATCTTTCCAGAAGGCACAACCTCGAGTTTTGGCGAATTAGGGCCTTTCAAAATGGGGGTCTTCAAAGCTGCGGAAATTACGGGACAGCTGATTCAGCCTCTGGTTTTTTGTTATGACGAACCATTAGTGGACTGGGGAAGAACCGGAAATGAAAAGGACCTGTTCAGTAGTATTCTAGATTTTTATAAAGAAAATATCAGAACCAATGTCTATTGCTTCTGGATGAAGCCTATGAAAGTAGGACCTGGTGAAGCTCAAGAAGTGGCTGATGAATTACGGCGAAGGATGTTAATTTATATCAAGAGGTTCGAGAGGGAACGAAATGGATAGGAAGCGATGGGAAAAGGAAACTCTGGAATCGGCATTGAATGAGCACCCCGAAAGGAAAGAGATTCTATTGGATAGCAGAGAACGCCTGAATACACCCGAAGACACATACGGATCCAAATTCGAATTACCTGGAAAGGCACCATACACTCGGGGAATACATCCTACTGGCTATAGGGGAAAATTATGGACGATGAGGCAATATGCGGGGTTTGGAACTGCCAAAGAAACAAACGAAAGATTTAGGTTTCTCCTTGAAGAAGGCCAGAACGGATTATCTGTTGCATTTGACCTTCCAACCCAGATAGGATATGACAGCGATGATAAAATGGCCCTAGGTGAGGTCGGCAATGTTGGTGTTGCCATAGATTCTATAGAAGACATGGAACTCTTGTTGGATCAAATACCATTAGATAGCGTCTCAACCAGCATGACCATCAATGCACCGGCCTCAATACTTCTGGCAATGTACATTGCCGCAGGTAAAAATCAAGGCGTTGCTGAAGACAAATTGAGAGGGACCGTCCAAAATGATATACTCAAAGAATATATTGCACGAGGAACATATATATTTCCTCCAAAACAATCCATGAGATTAACGACAGATGTATTCGAATACTGTACCAAACATGTTCCCAAATGGAACACCATCTCTGTTTCAGGATATCATATTCGTGAAGCTGGGTGTACTGCAGAACAGGAATTGGCATTCACCATAGCGAACGGGATAACCTACGTACAGGCCGCTGTCGAAAAGGGACTGGATATTGATGATTTTGCACCAAGGATGACCTTTTTCTTCAACGGGCACAACGATTTTCTATATGAAATCGCAAAGTTCAGAGCGGCTCGCCAGATATGGGCAAAAACGGTATCTAAGAGATTTGGGGCCAAGAATGAAAAATCAATGATGATGAAGTTCCATACCCAAACCGGAGGTTCCACACTAACTGCCCAGCAGCCGCACAACAATGTTGTTAGAACCTCTATTCAGGCACTATCTGCAGTTCTGGGAGGAACCCAAAGCCTTCACACAAACGCGCTTGACGAAGCTTTGGGACTGCCATCCGAGAAAGCGGCCAGAGTGGCATTGAGAACTCAACAGATAATTGCTGAAGAATCGGGCATTCCAAACACAATCGACCCCTTGGCGGGATCTTATACAATTGAGACCATGACGCAGGAACTAATTGACAAAGCGGAATCATTAATCGGGGACATAGACTCCAAAGGAGGAATGTTAGCGTGTATTGAAGAGGGGTGGGTCCAATCACAAATTATGGACTCTGCATACAAATACCAGAAAGAGGTCGAAAGTGGAGAAAGAATAATCGTGGGTGTGAATGAATATCTGGAAGAAGAAAAGACCGAACCCGAGGAAATCACAAGAGTTGAAGATAAATCTATCAAGGACCAAATTCGAAGATTGAAAAATCTAAGAGAAAAACGCGGAGATGTTAGCCAATACTTAGATATCCTGGAACAAAAGGCCAATGAAGACAACGAGAACCTGATGCCATCGATAATCAATGCCGTAAGTGCTAAGGTCACCATCGGTGAGATTTGCAATTCACTCCGAAAAGTTTGGGGTGAGTATAGGCCAAAAGAAATGTTGTGATATTCAAGTAATTTTATCTAATACCCTGTCAATCGACAATGACTTGGCGAGGCTAGGCTAGTTTGGTCAAACTGGGGGATTGTGGTTCCCTCGTCCCGGGTTCGATTCCCGGGCCTCGCCCCACTTTTGTAGAACTAGAGTGTCAAAGCTGTCAAGATAGAAATGATAAAGGTCAATTGTGCTTTGAATTTCCAATAATTATTAGAACAAGAGAAGACAAACCCCTAAGTGAATGTGAAGTTTAGATATCATTTAAGGAAATCTCAGATTCCTCTCCTGTATCCAAATCTTTGACCTTAACCATCTTACGAGACCATTCATCAGGAGCAAGTAAAACCAAACGCTTTGCCCCAACACGTTCAACATGCTTGAATACCCACTTCATCTTTTTGTCTTCTAAAACTAGATCAACAGTTCTACCTGAATTGCGCAAGGATGCTGCTACCATAACTGCCGCATTTCGTAAATCGGAATTTAGTGGAATTACTGTATCATCAATATCACTTACTAATTCCGGAATTAGGTCTTTCTCTGCGAGTAATTCCATGATAACCATGTCTCCAAAACCAAACCCTGTTGCAGGCAAATCTTTACCTCCTAATGTGGAGAGAAGTTTGTCATATCTACCACCCCCACAAATTGCACGGAACTTACCCGCTTTATCATGGGCCTCAAAAACTGCACCAGTATAATATGCAAGACCTCTGACAATAGAAGCATCGAATTCAACCCATTCAGATATGCCATATGAATCGATCGCATCAAATAGGAAATTAAGTTCAGAGACTGCCATACTTTCATCTTTCAGAGCTTCTTGCAAACCATTCATATCTTTGATCCCCAAGACCGATTGAATCGTCGTAATCACCTCTGAATCATGCCCCAAACCAGACAATTGCTCTTCAATGACATCTGAAGAAAGTTTGCCCATTTTATCAACAATAACGCATGTCTGAGCGAAGACATCCCCCCTCATACCTAGAGAACCTAAGACTTCTTCGAGAACTTTTCGGCTACTAACTCGAATCACAATATCCTTAGCCGTTAAACCAATACCTTCGAAGAAAGTTACCAACACTGATATTAATTCAGCATCTGCAGAAATTTCAGTTGTTCCCCAAATATCAACATTCCATTGATAATGTTCTCTTCCTCGACCACGTTGTGTCCTTTCATAACGCCAACATTGGGGAATTGAGAACCACTTAATCGGCATTGGTAATCCGCCTGCGCGCGCCATTACCATACGAGCTAAGGATGGAGTCATCTCAGGACGTAATGCAACCTTACGGTTGCCTTTATCTTGAAAATTGTACAATTGTTGAGTTATCTCTTCACCTTGTTTCCTTGTATATAATTCTTCGTATTCCAAAACTGGCGCATCATATTCTTCAAAACCATGTAAGAGAGATGCATTTGTGAAATGGTCAAATAACCAATTTCGTAATCTCATATCCTCTGGGTAAAAATCACGAGTTCCACGAACGCCTTGACTCACGTTAGCTTATTGAAGGCAGATGTTAAGTGCTTTGGGCAGGGACAAAGTTATAGAACTACTTCAATGGGAGCTTAATGGGTACGCCTGAAAAAATCAAAGAACTCGAGAGAAAACTCGGAAGTGCGGTGAAAGGTGATCCTGAAAGAGTAGAAAAACAACACAATGCTGGAAAGATGACTGCACGGGAACGTGTCACAGCGCTATTAGATTCAGACTCTTTTGTAGAACTTGATGCGCTGGTAAAACACAGAAACAGTAACTTTGGGCTTGATAAGAAGAGGCCTGATGGTGATGGCGTAATTACAGGCCATGGGACAATCAATGGAAGGACGGTGTACGTTTTCGCGCAAGATTTCACAGTGTTTGGGGGTGCTCTAGGTGAAGCACATGCCAAAAAGATATGTAAGGTGATGGATATGGCCACGAAAACGGGATGTCCAATCATTGGACTCAATGATTCCGGAGGAGCCAGAATTCAGGAAGGTGTTGTCAGTCTGGGGGGCTATGCCGAGATATTTTACCGCAATGTTTCTTCATCAGGGGTAATCCCTCAATTTTCCTTGATCTTGGGACCATGTGCCGGTGGCGCCGTTTACAGCCCGGCAATGACTGATTTTATACTGATGGTGAAAAACACCAGCCACATGTTCATTACAGGACCTGACGTGATTAAAACAGTAACTCATGAAGACGTAACGTTTGAAGATTTAGGGGGGGCAATGACCCATAATTCGGTATCGGGAGTTGCTCATCTAGCCTGTGAATCGGAAGAAGATGTATTTGATTCACTAAGAGAACTAATGGGATATATCCCTCAGAATAATGCTGAAAGTGCTCCCATTATAGAATACCATAAAAATGAAAATGAGAGCATAAACGAATTGGATTCTGTAATTCCAAACAATTCTAACGAGCCCTATGATATTAGGAAAGTAATTAATTTGATATTCGATGATGACTTATTTGAATTACAGCCACACTGGGCTAAGAATATTATCACGGGATTTGCAAGATTAAGAGGGCATCCTGTTGGTATTGTAGCAAATCAACCGTCCGTTTTAGCCGGTTGTCTGGATATTGATGCATCAACGAAGGCGGCAAGATTCGTGCGTTTCTGTGACGCTTTCAACATTCCTCTGATAACCTTTGTTGATGTTCCTGGTTTTTTACCAGGGACTGAACAAGAACATGGGGGTATAATTCGACATGGAGCTAAATTACTGTATGCCTTTTCCGAGGCATCCGTTCCGAAACTGACGGTGATTACTAGGAAAGCTTACGGTGGAGCATATGACGTTATGTCATCAAAACACATACGTGCTGACCTAAATGTAGCTTGGCCGACGGCTGAGATTGCTGTAATGGGTTCTGAAGGTGCTGTCAATATTATTTTTAGAAAAGAAATCAAGGAATCCGAGGATCCTGAGAAAATGCGTCAAAAATTGACAGAAGAATACAAAGAAAAATTTGCATCTCCATATATAGCTGCTGAAATGGGTTACATTGACAGAGTGATTTTTCCTAGAGATACGCGTAAAGAATTGCTAATCGCCTTAGAAAGATACGGCAGCAAAAGGGAAGAAAGGCCAAAACGCAAGCATGGGAATATCCCCTTATGACGTTGGAAGTAGGAAATAAAGCACCGAACTTCACTTTGCCTGATCAAAATGGAAATAGTGTAAGATTAGATGATTTTGCAGGTAGATGGTTGGTAGTTTATTTTTATCCTAGGGACGATACACCCGGATGTACGATTGAAGCTAAAGAATTCACTGATTTAAAGAATGATTTTGAAGAGAATGGGGCTATCATCAGGGGTGTAAGTCCTGATAATGAGGCTAAACATTGCAAATTTATTGATAAACATGGATTAAAGATTGATCTTCTAGCTGACAGTGAAAAAGACATGTTAGCCGATTACGGTGTTTGGCAAGAAAAATCAATGTATGGTAAAACATACATGGGCGTTGTAAGAACAACCTATTTGATTGACCCTGAAGGGAACATAGCGGAGGCCTGGACTAAAGTAAAAGCTAAAGGTCACGCAGATGCCGTTTTGAAAAGACTTATCGATATTAGAGGATAAAATCCTTACATCATGCCGCCCATTCCACCCATTCCACCCATATCTGGCATGGCAGGCATTCTACTATTTTCTTCAGGTATGTCACAAATTAAAGTTTCTGTAGTTAAAATCAAACCAGCTATAGAGCCAGCAGCTTGAATTGCATTTCGAGTGACTTTCACTGGATCAATGACTCCGGCCTTCATCAAATCTTCGTAAGTATTTGTTCTTGCATTAAATCCAAAATTCCCTTTTCCCTCTCTAATCTTAGATACAACAACAGAACCGTCTTCACCGGCATTATCTGCTATCTGGCGTGATGGTATTGCAAGAGCATCTCTCACAATTTTAACACCGACTGATTCCTCGTCGGATAACTCGCCTGCAAGTTTTTCCAATGATTCGGAAGCGCGTAAAAGAGCTACACCTCCTCCAGCTACAACTCCTTCAGCCATTGCTGCACGAGTAGCGTTCAAAGCATCATCAACACGTCCTTTCTTTTCTTTCATCTCGGTTTCAGTAGCTGCACCTATCTCAAGGACTGCAACACCTCCACTTAGTCTTCCAATCCGTTTGTCTAATTTCTCTTTGTCCCACTTACTGGTGGCTACATTGGACTGGCTCTTAAGGATAGAGACCCTTTCATCTATAGCCTTCTTAGAACCTCCACCTGAGATAAGCGTGGTCTTGTTCTTACCAATAATGACTTTCTCTGCCGTTCCAAGATGAGCTTCTGTGATATCCTTTAATTCAGAACCTTGATCTTTTACAATAACTGTCCCACCAGTCAATATTGCTATATCCTCCAATTGCTCGCCTTGCTCATCACCAAATCCAGGTGCTTTTACTGCACAGGCCTTAACGACTTTGGAAGCAACGTTCAAAACTAGAGTAGCTAGAGCTTCCCCTTCTAAATCTTTAGAGATAATCAAAAGTGGTGACTTGGTTTGTTTTACTGCGACTTCAAGTGCTGGAATCAGATCCTGTGCCGATGAAATGGTATGATCTGTTAATAGAATCTTGGGGTTTTCCAATATCGCTTCCCTCTTTTCACGATCGGTGATCATATAGGGTGAAACATAGCCTTTATCGAATTCCATTCCTTCAACAACTTTGAGGCTTGTCTCCATTGACTTTGCTTCTTCAACCGTTATAATCCCATCATGTCCAACTTTCTCGACTGCGCTTGCAATTAAACTTCCAATTTCGGAATCATTATTAGCTGAAATAGAAGCAACTTGCTCAATAACTTCTCCTGATTCTTTAACGGGTTTAGATGCTGATTTCAACTCCGAGACAACCATTTCTATCGCTTTGTCAAAACCACTTCTGAGATTAACTGGAGACATTCCTGCTGACACATTTCTTAGACCATAGTATGAAAGAGATTGTGCTAAGATAGCAGCAGTGGATGTTCCATCTCCGGCATTATCTTGAGCCTTGATAGCTACCTCTTTCACTAATTGAGCACCCATATTCTCGTAAGGATCCGGTAATTCTATGTCTTTAGCAATAGTAACACCATCGTTGATAATTGTTGGACTTCCAAAAGATTTGTCCAATATTACCGTTCTGGCTTTAGGTCCTAATGTTACCTTAATTGCGTCTGTTGCTGTAGTTATTCCATCTAACAACTTCTTTCTTGCTTCTTCACCATAAATCATTTGTTTTGCCATTTTTTACCTCACTTGACTTTTGCCTGAAGATCTTCTGATTTTACCAATAGGTAATCCATATCTCCCCAGGTTAATTCTGTTCCGGCATATTTCTTGTAGACTACCTTGTCTCCAGCCTTAACGTTCTCAGACTCTGGACCTGCTGCAACAACTGTTCCAACATTCATTTTCTCTCTGGCTGCTTCTGGCAACATAAATCCACTGTCCGTCTTTTCAGCTGCCTGTTCTAGTTCTATGAGAACCATCTCTCCTAAAGGTTCAATTCCGATCGACATTTTTTTTACTCCACTTTTGGGATAGGCAAGCCTACGATGTGGTATTTTTCACCAGCGGTAGCCAACCTGAGGTTGTCTACTCCGGCCCCTATATAAAATTGATTATAATCCTTGTATTAAATCTATCAATACTTTACGTGGCTCTGAAGACTTTACAACTCCAGATGCAAGTAGAATTCCTTGTGAACCAAGTGACAGGGCCTTGGACACGTCTGCTTGGTCCTTAACTCCTGCTCCACAAAGAACCGGAATTCCTGGATTTATTTGATTCACTGCTGATACTGAATCCCGAATAACTTCGGGTTTTGCTGTAGAAACTGAAATTTCTCCGCCAATCAATTCCGGTGGTTCAACTGCAAGCATATCGGGATCAAGGGCAGCACCTCGTTTTGTGGCTTCAACGTCTGCAGTACAGAGGACTGTTGATAAGCCAACGTCACGGCAGCGCTGAAGAGATGCCTGAATTTCCTCTGGTGAAAGCTGGCATTCGGCATGATTAATTAGAGTTCCAAAAGCTCCAGCTTGTTTAACGGCCTCGGGCAGAATTGACCCCGTATTAGAACCAAAAGACACACCATCTACATGTTGTGCAAATACAGGAATTTTAAGATTATCACTATAGTCCTGTATATCCACTGCAGAAACAGCTGCCGCCAAATTTACATTAAATTCTTTGGATAATTCTTCCATGATCTTACACAGTTTAAAACCTTCATATCCATAACCTTGGGAGTACGTTTTCAGATTAACGATTATGATTGGGAAGCCTTCTGGCATATAGCCCTATGAAAAACGCATTTAATGATGCTTTGGTAATCCTTATAAAATAATGCCATGTATCTAATACATCATGCTTACTTTAGAGCAAAAAAATATTCTTGTTACAGGTGCGGCAGGACAAATTGGAACTGACCTGACAACCACTCTCAGAGAAAAGTTTGGTAATCAGAATGTTGTTGCCATGGGGCATAAAACACCCATGCCTAAGGATATAGCTGAAGGTGGGCCCTGTGTAATGAGTGACGTCACAGATATAGAAGGGTACCGGAAGATTGTAGTCGACTACCAGATAGACACCGTTTATCACTTGGCAGCAATTCTTTCAGCTACAGGAGAATCAAAACCTCAGTTATGCTATGATGTCAACTTGAATGGATTATACAATGTATTAGAAGTAGCAAAAGACAATGGTCAACGTCTTTTCTGTCCAAGTTCAATCGCCGTCTTTGGACATGGAACTCCTTTAGAGAACACTCCGCAGGAAACTGTTCTGAAACCAACTACTATGTATGGAGTCACAAAAGTCGCAGGAGAATTGCTTTGCGATTACTATTTCCACAAATACGGGGTCGATGTAAGGGGCATCAGATATCCTGGCCTCATAAGTTGGAAGACAAGACCTACTGGTGGGACCACAGACTATGCAGTTGAAATATACTATGAAGCTGTGCTGAATAACAAGTACGAATGCTTTGTTAGGGCTGACACTAAACTGCCTATGATGTATATGCCTGATGCAATAAAGGGAACCTTAGACCTAATGGACGCTCCTCTGGAGAACCTCAAACATCACTCCGATTTCAACTTTGCAGGAATGAGTTTCTCAGCTCAAGAACTGGCTGACTGCATAGCTACAAGAATGCCGGACTTTGAATGCACATTCAATCCTGATTCTAGACAAGCTATTGCAGACTCATGGCCTGATTCGATTGACGATTCCGCAGCAAGCAAGGAATGGGGTTGGAAACCAAGTTATGATCTTGAGAAAATGAGTGATGACATGCTAGAAAATCTGAAGAGGAAACTAGGATAACATGACCACGCCAACAGACTGGATGAAAAAGGAATACAATGACTTGGTTAAGAAGGGATTTGATTGGAAACCACCAGTAATCACAGGAGCTTCCGCAGCCCGATGCATTATCAATGGCACCGAAAAAATAATGCTCTGTGCAAACAACTATCTGAATCTCAGTACTCATCCAAAAGTCAAACAAGCTGCAAAGAATGCTGTGGACACCCATGGGGCTGGAAGTGGTAGTGTGCGCCCTATTGCTGGCAATATGGACATTCATAACCAATTAGAGGAAACTATAGCCCGTTTCAAGAATCGAGAAGCTGCGTTGTACTATCAAACCGGTTTTGCAGTAAACTCGGGATTAATTCCTCAATTAGCTGGAAAGAAAGATGCTATAATCTCTGATCAACTAAATCATGGATCTATAATAGATGGAATTAGACTATCTAGAGTCAGAAATGAAAACCGGACCATATATCCACATAATGATATGGGTGGTCTTGAATACCAATTAAAGACGATGACCAAGCAATGTGAAAAAACACTGGTTATCAGTGATGGGGTTTTCTCTATGGATGGAGATATAGCACCTCTGCATGAGATAACCAAGTTAGCTAGAGAATATGGGGCAATGACATACATTGATGACTGTCACGGAGAGGGTGTTCTAGCTGGTGGAAGAGGAATTGGCTCACACTTCGGAGTCGAAGATGAAGTTGATATGGAAGCTGGATCTTTTTCAAAGGCATTTGGTGTTGTGGGAGGACTGGTTGCGGGTGAAAAACACATGGTGGACTATGCATTCAATAAATCACGGACAATGTTGCTATCTGGTTCGGCACCGCCGGCAACTATCGCAGCTTGTATGGCTTCCATAGAAGTATTGGAATCTGAACCCCAACATGTTGAGAATCTATGGAGCAATACCAACTACTTCCGTAAGGAAATTCAATCACTGGGATTTGACACTGGCGTCTCAGAAACGCCGATTATACCTGTAATGTGTGGCGAGTCTCACAGTGCCAAGGCATTGAGCGCCGAACTTTTGAATCACGATGTATTCGCATTGCCTATTGTTTTCCCAATGGTAGCACGAGATAAATCCAGAATTAGAGTGATGATTAGCGCCGGTTTGAGCAAGGAAGACCTAGATATTGCATTGAATGGTTTTGAGAAAGGTGGAAAGTCTGCTGGAATAATATGAAAGTGGAAAAATCAGAAGAAGAATGGAAAAATGACTTGACTCCAGAACAATATGCGGTGTGCCGTTGCAGCGCCACAGAACCTCCATTCGATAATCGGTACTGGGACTGCCACGATAAAGGGGATTACCACTGTATATGCTGTAATGAACTTCTGTTCAGATCAGAACATAAATTTGACTCGGGAACGGGCTGGCCCAGCTTCTTCAAGAAAGCCAGCGATAAAAATATTGCTGAAAAAGAAGATATTTCCTCTGGAATGAAACGAACTGAGGTTGTCTGCTCCAGATGCAAATCTCATTTGGGGCATTTGTTTGATGATGGGACTCAACCAACAGGTATGCGCTACTGCATCAATTCGGCATCTCTAAACCTGAAAAGAAACTAATCTGAAATCTCACTCAACCATGCGCCACCTGTCACAAACGCCACATTGTACATGATCAGAAGCATGAACGCTAACTCAAAGTCAGAGGAACCTGAGATTAGCGAATCCGTGGATCTTATTGCAGCTTCAATCACTGTAAAGAGCAGAATCGGAATCGCAAAAAGGGAAGTAATCATCCACCCTCCATGCAAAGGAGTAGCCGAACTGGCCGCCAATGTCCCTACTGCAGAAAGACCGGTACAACCAATCAGAACAATCAAATAAGCTAGAAGTAGATTCTCCGCAAAGGGATTTCCAAACAAAATAACATAAATAACAAGAATGATGGTGCTAAGAATCCAAAGCAGAACCAATGAACCAACCATCCGTCCCAGAAATAATTGGTATCGGGTAATTGGGGCTAATTTCAACAGGTCTACCGTTCCTCTTTCAGACTCTCGTGTTGATATATGGGTTACAAGACCCAATCCCGTCAATAAAATGGAAGCCCACAATATGCCAGAGTTCTGGAGAATTATGCTGTCTATGACTGAAAATCTAAGCGACATCAGAATCATGAATGACAACATAGCAGACGCTACTAGCCCTTGAAGGGAACGGAACTCTACCTTCAACTCCTTTCTGATAAGAACCTGGATTGGGTTCATGAAATTCCACCCCTATCCAGTTCCACGGTCCGATCAGAATAAGACGGACTCTCATGCGAAACCAGGAGAATGCTACAATTTTCATCCCTGAGCTTGGTTAGTAACTTCTCAATTATTGCAATCCCATCCGAATCTAAACCTGTAAATGGCTCATCCAGTAGCAATGTAGTCGGTGTATGGGAAATAGCCATGGCAAAACCTAACCTCTGGACCATCCCTCTAGAATAATTTCCAGATAGGTCATCGCCAAAGGATATCAGACCAACTTTGGCCAAAAATCCTCTAGCTCTTGATTCGGCATCCCTTATTGAATTCAGTTCTAGCCAGAAACGCAGATTCTCAAAACCAGTCAATTCAGGATAAAATGCTGGATTATGAGGAAGATATCCAATACGGGAACGTATTTCTTCAGGAGAGCTCCTCAGGTCATAACCATCGATCTCCGCTACATCATAATCATCAGGCTTATCCAATGTATTGATGGAACGTAACAGGGTAGTTTTCCCACTTCCATTGTTGCCCACCAAAGTTACTATTTCACCGTCTTTCACTTCAAGGTCTAAGCTGCGCAGAACCTTCTTAGGGCCAAAAGATTTGAAAAAAGCATTTAGCTTAATCATCTATCTCTAAGTCACGACTATATTGTTCAGCTGCTTCCGCAGGGTTATCGGAAAGATAAATCCCGCGCCCAACTATGATAAAATCGGCTCCAGCTTTTAATGCCTCTTTGGAATTTCCACCTTGGGCACCTACTCCTGGTGACATTATTTTCAGATTACCAATCAGATCCCTGATTCGTGAGATGTCTTCTGGTCTGGTAGCAGGAGCTATAACGCCAGTGGCGCCAACTTCGAGAGCTAGAGAACAAAAGGCCTCAATATCGAAGAAGTCCCCGCCTCGTGGGTGTGACATCGTAATCACTACAAACAAATCCTTGGAACTATCTACCTCTCTTATAGCTTTAAGGGATTCTGGACCCGGAAAAGCATGGGCAATTATTCCCTGTGCTCCGGCCCCAAAAACTGATTCGGCAATAAGACGATTTGTATTCGGAATATCTGCAACTTTGAAATCACAAATTACTTTAGCTAACTTTGAAATCTCTGTAATAATGCCTAAGCCTGAAGACAGGACTAACGGATAATTTATCTTAATCGCAGCCACAAAAGGTGCGACCTCCTCAGCGATTCTGCGAGCCCTAACTAGATCCGTCTCATCCAGTGCGAGCACTAGCCGTGAAGCCATTAAATCTCTAACTTCCCGGTTAATACAGAAACGGCATACTTCAACTCAGCAACTGCTGCTACTGCTTCTCTCCTCACTTGAAAAAGATCCTGAGGTTCCATTTTCTTGCCTAAATTGGACTCAACGAACATCATCTTTTCCAAGCTGCGTTCGATGGTGTCAACAATTATCTGACTTCGTGCAGAACGTCGTAAACCCTCTTCATCAATACTAACTTCATCAGCCATAACGGAAGCTCACTGCTGGAGTGGGATATAACCATTATGCCAAGAGGCTGCCGTGCCACAGTGTTACTCAGGTTAAGTCTTCACGAGTAAACATGGTTATTCCAACAGGGTCTCTGGGAAGAGGTCCCTTCTTCTCGGCAACTATTATCTTTATTCCGGCTTTGGGAACCAGTTCAATCAAACGCTGAGTTATAATCCCATCCATAACCAATGTATTAGCACCATTGTTTTTGCGAGTTTCCAGAACCTCTTGAAGATTACTAATTGAAACTTCATCCGCGACTTTGTCGCCCATCAACAATCTTGCATTTTTTGTACCCTGGAGTTGATCGAGCTGTTCCATGAATACAGAACTGGCTACAGCCGCTTCGGCTGGAACTTTCTCGGTCACTTCCTTTTCTTTGGGCGTTGCTTTCTCTTCTTTAGAAGATTTACTCTTGGTCCCTCGACGGGTCTTCTTATCATATGATTTAGCTTTAACTCCTGAAAAACCAGGTCTAGCCCATTTGTTCTGTTCCATAAAGAGCTCAGCTGAAACCTTGTCTCTCAAGCATTTCATGATCTGTTTATGAGTCAGATGTTCAACTTCTGTATTATCTGGAGCACGTGAAATAAAGTCAAGTTCCGCTACCTGAAGAAGCTCTTGGATTATCATTTCACCACCACGGTCCCCATCAACAAAGGCTGTTACTGTCCTTTCCGTACTGAGCGCTATGACTTCCTTAGGTACGTTGGTGCCCTCTACTGCTATGGCATTCTTTATTCCGTGCCTCAATAGATTGAGAACATCACCACGGCCTTCAACAATAATCACAGCGTCACTAGTAGCTACATTCGGACCTGCAGGCAATTTGTCTTTGAACCGAACTATCTCCTCGGTTTGAAGTACCTGTCTGACCGTATCCGTGATCGTAGAACCAGCGCCTCTCGAATCTTTAATTAAATTAATTAAAAGGGAACGTGCACGATTTATGATTATTTCACGTTTTGAAGTACGACTGTCTTCCAATGTCGTTATCTTTACTGTGGCCTTACAGGGGCCAACGCGATCAACTGTTTCTAATGCAGCTGCGAAGACCGAAGTTTCAACCTGGTCCATACTTGAAGAGATTACTATCTCTCCAACAGACTTTCCTTTGTCACTTGTTATTTCAACTTCTATGCGGCCCATTCGCCCGCTTTTCTGAAGATCACGGAGATCTAATTCATCACCTAATAGCCCTTCTGTCTGACCAAAAACGGCCCCTACTACATCGGACTTGTTAACTACGCCACTCGCGCGTATTGAAGCGCGAATCAAATATTTACTACTTGTTGGATCTATATTCATTATACCACCTTTTGCATACTGCCTCTAAAACCAAGGGCGGACTAATTCTATACTCCTTAAACCTCTCGTAATGAGAACTAGGATCTAATTGTGAATTGATTACCGTCAATGGCCCGGAGGCCGATTTCCGTGTCAGTGTGGTATTATTAAAGTTAGCGGTGACGTTTTATGCATCCCTTTTGGTGTCAAATTAGTGCATTCTGTAACACTTCTGGCCCAACCCCGTAGCAAGCACCCATTGGTAAAGCGGCGTGCACTTAGTTCGGGGAGGATAGAAACGAAAAACAGAGGTACTTTCGGCTTAATCTGGTTTACGGACTTTGGAGAAAAATTCTGGGAAGCTTGCCAGACTGTTGATGATAATGCAAAAATCAGACTTCGCTCGAGCGGCTTTGATGAGATGAACTGGAGCATATCCTTTCGTTTCGCAGGTTTCAAAGCACGACTGACTTCACAAAAATACAAGGGCTTCTTTGGGACGCCCCGTAATTCATACTTAGAACTGAGATTAGGGTGTCAGAATCCAAATGATTTGCGAATGTTTGTCCAGGCACTATCTACAAAGTTTGAAAATCCACCCTGGATCCTAAATAATTGGAAGAAAATAGAATTAGTTGCGGGAATGAATCAGGAAGATGTTGTCAATTCCTGGTCCCAAGCTATGGGGATGGAAATCACTCCTGAAGAAACTAAGTCAAGGGGTTGGAGAATGCCTACGTTTGGGTTAAGGAACAAAGAAAAAAAACCTGGAACTAATGAATTTGAGGTATTTGAAGATGAGGCTGGAAATGAAATTAAGATGAGAATACACGGCGCTTTAGAAGTTGATGGCTCTGAATACGCTATCATGTCCCATACTGATGGAGACTATGCTTCTGAGTTCGAAATAATGAAAATTGACCGAGGTAGAGGAGGCAAGATCTCCTATTCTGGCGTTGATGATCAAGACTTATATGAGGACCTGAGTGAAGCCGCAGCTATGCACTTGGAATCTATTGGTGCTGTCTAATAAGGCTAATTTTCTGGCCACTCTAGGCTTGACGAAAGGGCCGGTAGATCAGCCTGGAAGATTGCCGCCTTCGCAAGGCGGAGGCCGCGGGTTCAAATCCCGCCCGGTCCACCACAGGAGTGAATAATGTCACTGAATTTAGATCTCGAATCCCTAAGATACGGCAAAGAATTGGTTAAGCGTGGTTTTGCCAGAATGCAAAAAGGAGGTGTGATTATGGATGTTGTAAATGCTGAACAGGCTGCAATCGCTGAGAATGCAGGTGCTGTGTCTGTAATGGCCCTGGAAAGAGTGCCTGCAGATATCAGGGCTGACGGAGGAGTGGCCAGAATGTCAGACCCATCAATGATCAAGGAAATAATAGACTGTACGACTATTCCTGTAATGGCAAAGTGTAGAATTGGGCATTCAGCAGAAGCGAGGGTTCTAGAAGCGCTAGGCGTGGATATGATTGATGAATCCGAGGTTCTAACTCCAGCGGACCCTTACTATCATGTCGTAAAGGACGGGTTCACAGTACCATTTGTTTGCGGAGCCACATCATTAGGTGAGGCTATACGGCGTATCTGGGAAGGTGCCGCCATGATCAGGACCAAGGGTGAGGCCGGGACAGGGAATGTGGTGGCTGCAATGAGACATGCGAGATTATTACAGGCCGAGATCGCGGCTGTACAATTCTCGGGTAATCTAAAACCTATAGCAACCCGAGTAGTAGAGAAATTTTTTGATTTAGATAGAGAGGTCAAAGATAACCTCGGCGTGTCTGCGGGTTTCAACGCTTTTGGAAAAGAGAGAAAAGAAATAGAGGCAGGGGTCCTTGAGATTCTAGAAGACGTCAAACGGCTAGGTCGTTTACCTGTAGTAACATTCACTGCTGGCGGAATCGCAACTCCGGCAGATGCAGCACTGATGATGCAATTCGGCATGGATGGTATATTTGTGGGTTCAGGCATATTCAAATCTGATGATCCTAATACCATGGCCAAGGCCATGGTAGAAGCGACTGCCCACTTTGATGACCATGAACTGATTGGAAATATATCAAAGAACCTAGGGGACGCTATGTCCGGCCTTGAAGAAGCCCAACTAAAGACCAGAATGGCCTCCCGCGGGCACTAACCATCTTTCTAAATCTACTTACTTGAAGAGAGTATCTCTATAGATATATCCAACTGCACCAAAGGCCAAGAGGACTACAACTACTATCAGACCAATAGAAGTCCAATCTCTTGAGTCATCGATTGAGCTGACGGTGATAACATCTGAAACATCATTCTTTTCTTCACTCTCATCAACAGCATCGTTCGAATCTACCCGTACATAAATTGTATGAGTTCCCGCTGTAGCTATCCATGTGGTATTGACACTATATTCATTCTCAATTCCCCATGCCACTGAACCATGATTAACCTCTACGGTATCAATAGCCGTAGTATTACTAATTGAATCAAGATAGAAAGTAACTGCAAAAGCCTCTGTTACATTCATTTTCAATAATTTGATTGTCGTAGAAATTTTAACTACATCTCCCTCGGAAGGATTCTCATTATCGAAAATTATCTGAGTCGCATAAAGATCGGGCCTATCCATCACGGCAGGACTAATTCCATAGCTAATCTGGTCTTTATTGCCTGAAGCATCGATAACCTCCAGAATGACGTTGAAAGCTTTATCTAACGTTTCATCGAAAGTATGATTCACTGTAACACCTGTTCCATTAGTTCCATCTCCAAAGTCCCAGATATAGGTCAAAGGACCATCGGAATTATCATCGGTTCCACCGCCATTGAAATGTGTTGGAAGGCCTTCCACTGCCGCTCCAGCAACATTACCACCAGTATCATTGGTGTAAGACCAATTGAATGCAGCTCTAGGTGGTTCTATGTCGTTCACGGTTATGATTGTAGTATTCGAACCTGAATTACCGGCTGCATCAGTAACCGTAAGCTGAACACTGAAATCACCAGGATCTACAAAAATATGACTTACTACATCACCAGTATCTGTATTACCATCACCAAAGTCCCAGACGTAATCTGAAATCATCGAATCAGCATCGTCTGATTCCGAAGCATTGAACACAACCACATTGTAATCTTCATCCACATTTGATGTCGAAGTATTATAGGCCTCCCCATCATCGGAGATGCCTGCCTTGACTATTACATTAACTGCTGCCACAGGATTCATCCCATCAGCCATAATGGTCACATTGGCTCCAGAAATATCACCGAAGGTATCGGTCACCGTAAGTGTAACCAGAGTTGAACCAGACGAAAATGTGCTTGATGTCTCGGCCGTGCTTGTTCCAAAACTCCAGGAGTACTGTGAAACCCCAATGGGCGATGAAGAAGAGAGTCCACTGAAATTAACCTGTTCTCCATCCGCTACAACATGGATTCCATCCATATCTGTAGTATCACTTGTTACTGTAATTGAGGCTGAAGGGGCTGGGTTTTCCTTGATTATTCGGTCTCCAATCTTTGGTACAACCGATTGACCACCGTCTGACGGTGGGGCTGAAATGTAAACCACATTATCGCTCGCCGCATCGTTTTCATCAAGATACATATTAAATGAATCACTACCCGTAACTGAAGCTATTTTCTTTACTGATGGCGTGTGATCCTCGTGATAGGCATATATGTACACTTCTGAGCCCGTATCAGGTTCCAGAATGTAGGAGAATCCACCAAACTTTTCAGCCGTGGTCCAAGTAGAAGTAGCTGTGTCATACATCAGGACGTTCACGTCCGCATCACCAAGTGGATTCCCACCAGAGTCATAGACACGAATGGTTTGCTTGTTTGTATCTGTATATGAGGTTAGAACATAATCGGTCGAGTTTGTATTGCTGAGTTCTGTGTAATAACCTGATGCCTCGATTCTCACTGTGATATTTTCATCCGATAAATTTTCAAATGAAAAGGAACCATTAGTTGCAGTAGTAACTGTGATCGTATGACCTACGGAAACTCCATCCCACCAGGAATCTTCTTGAGTTTCGAATATCAAGCTTACCGTAGCACCTTCAACATCAGAGCCATCGGTATCATTGACAGTCCCCGAAATTGAGACATTACCAGAAGGCGCCGCAATCATGCTCACACCATCGGATGAAAGTGGGAGGTCGTCAGGTATATTCCAGGAGTTAAGGACTGAGAGATAACCAACCTTTGAATATCTAACAAGGTAACTCCCAGATTCTAACTCTGTGAATGAAAACGAACCATCTACCGCTGTCGATGTTGATTTTTTGGTTCCATCATCTTTCTCAATAACTATAACTGAGACTGCAGAAGGACTATCTGAGTCTACAAAACCCACTACAGTATGGGTTGAAGCAGATGCATTATCTGATATTACAAGCCCAAAGAAAGCTCCGGACAAGAGCATAGCTACGGCTAACAAAGCTATTCGTGATTGACGCGGTTTAGTCATTTTTGTCACTCTCAAGAGGGTAACCTCTCGCACAGGAACCGCCGGACAAGGGCGGCATTTATAAAGATTGGCAAGTATCAACTATAGATTTACGAGTATGTTTTATAGACGATAAATCGATAACTAAGAAACAAAAATAGCGGGTCTTAAAGGCGAACTCTGATTTGCCTTGGATACCATACTTGATTTTGCTTGATCTGTATTTACAACTGTGATTTTACAGTTGAATATATTGGTGAAGAAATCTACTGAAGCTGATAATATTTCCGCTTCGTCTACTTGCTGGGCGTATTTGCTCTGCCAGTCTGGACCTAAGGAAGGGATATCCTTTAACACCCATTTTTTCAGGAAATCTGCACCTAATTTCTTGGATTCTGGCGGTATGGTCGGCATAACACCAGAAATAAGCTGATTCAGCTTTACTTGCCCTCTACTATCTGCCAATTCCCCAGCGGTATGAACTGCGTTCCATTTCCATTCTGGTGCAACGATAAACACGATTTCTTCAGGATTATCAATTCCTGCAATGCTCAGAATGGCTCTTGTGTCTTCTAATGTTTGCTTAACCAAATCTTCTCCTGTTATCAAGCTTAAATCGGGTTTATGACCTTCAGGAAATGGTTGATTTAGAATAAACTCTTTTTCTCCTGAAAGAGACCAGGCCTCTTCGGCAGTGTGAGGTATAATAGGTGCAATTCCTCTATTTACAATCGAAATGTACTCTTTCAATATTTCCACGTGTGGTTCGCCAGCTCTTTGGATGTACCATTTGAAATATTGCGGGAGTTCAAAGAAAAAGAGACGGGTGGAGGTTCTAAATTTCAATCTTTCAGACGCCGCATTAGCTTGATGTGAAACACTTGCCATAATCTCACTGAACCATGTATCAATAGGGTGTGATGAAGTTCGGCCTTTGCCTTTATTTTTCTTTACAAAAGACAACCAATTCTTCAGTTTCTTGCCGGCTGTTTCCGCAAACGTGATCTCCCAATTAGGATCATCAAGGCCTTCTCCAGCATTGCATAGCGTAAAACGGACAACATCGGCACCATATTTCGACGTCAGTTCTTTGAGAGTGAAAAAATTACCTTTGGATTTAGACATTTTTTCTCCCTCCACGAGAACCCAACCATTGACAGCAAAGCCTCTAGGCCATTTGTCTTCCCCGAACATGGCTGTGTGGTTGTACAAACTAAACGACAAATGATTCTGTATCAAATCTTTACCACTTACTCGCAGATCGTAAGGATACCAATAGTTGAATTCGTTTCTCCATCTGATAATCTCAGCTTGCTTTACTCCACTTTCTTCGGCCGCTAGCTTGGTATTCCCATCTCCAAATATTGCATCGAACAATGACTCTTTGAGTTGCTTTTCATTCAAATCCTTCAGATAATGGGCTACTGTATAGTAGGCCATGTAAATGGTTGAATCACTTAGTGATTCGATAACCCAATTGTCATCCCAAGGTAATTTAGTTCCCAGACCCTTTTCACGAACGCAGGCCCAGTTCTTCAGCCATTGTAAAACATATTCAAATTGACTACGGGCCTTGGAAGGATATAGTTCCATTGTTTCAAGAGCCTTCTCAGTAGTCTTGGTCCATTCTTCATTACTATATTCCAAGAACCATTGATTGTCCACTATTTTGACCACACAGTCTGCAAGCCAGCGTGACTCAACAGGGCCGGTCAGCTCATAGTAGATTATGGCCTTTCCTTCTTCAACCAATTTATCCTTGACGATTTCACGAGCCTCTTCAACGGGTTTGCCGGCAACATACTCTGTGGAATAAAGCATGATTCCATGATTGAAACTATGCATGTACAAATCTTGTTTGGCCTGTTCCAATTTTTTCCTCTGGGTCTGATTCTTTATCCCCAATTCTTTGCAGAGTTTGGGTGCTGGAAGCGTGCCCATCTCTCCCGAATCAAGAATAGCGATAGGTTGGATTGCCATCACCAATTCATGATCTAAACCCCACTTTTCACAATCTGAGGATGAGTTCTGCAAATCTACAAGGCCCTGGTAATCATCTGGGGAATCGCTTGGTACTGAGGTTACGATTCCAGAACCGATTGAAGCATCACAAAATTTAGATGGAAGGACGATTATCTCATTACCAATTTGGGGCGCCATGTACTTTTGACCGATTAAATCTCTGCCTTGAATTTTTCCTAATTCCTTGACTTTATGTCCTTGTAACTTAAGCTTGAACGGCATTTCATGAGACACTATCCAAGTCTCATCTCCGACTTTAGCTTTAGTGTAAGTTCCATCCCCGTCTACCCATAAGTTGGTTTGACCAAAAACCGTTTCAGGACGTAGAGTCGCCGCGACAAGAAAGTGATCTTTGCCTTTGAATTTTAACAATGTGTACTCTTGGGGTGTTTCTCCCTCACCAGAAAGGCGGTCATGGTCTCCCACAACAGTTTCTCTTTTGGGACACCACACAACTGGAAAAGTACCTTTGATTAGATACTTTCCATCTAATAATTTGTTGAATTGCCAACGTATAAATCCATCATAAGGTGGGTTCAAACTGGTTGTGATGAAACTGCGCCTCCAATCGACAGATGTTCCGAATTTCTTTAGATCCTCGATTGCTTTATCTGGGAAATACTTTGTCCATTCTTCTGGCTTTGAGAATGTTCTGATAAGTGTTTTACTTAGGCCCATTTGCTTTAACGCGTTTATTTGGCCTTCTTCACCCTCCTTGACCCTTTGAGCTGCGGCTACAATTGGAGTTCCAGTACAATGGAAAGCAAAAGGAAAAAGTACATTCTTATTCTTCATTCTTTGATAACGAGAAACCATGTCGGCTCTGAGATAAGTGAATGCGTGTCCCAGATGTAGATATCCATTCATGTAAGGATAAGGGCAATTCACGAAATACTTGTCTTGGTCTTCCTTTGGCTCTGACTCAAATAGTCGGGCCTCTTCCCATTTTTTCTGCCATTTCTTTTCCAAGGCTTGGATATTCACGGAACGCGAGAAGAGGGACCCTTAAAAACTTAGACAAAACTATCTAGCGAGAGCAATAAAAGAGTAGAAAATAGGTCAAAAGTAACCAATAGTAATTATAGGACCATTCAATCCGCGATGAACGATGATTAGGTTTGGGCCGGCAGGGATACCTCTTTCCTGTAAAGGAAGAACTATCAGAGATGGAATTGAAGATATTCATGCTCTAGGTTTACATTGTATGGAAATCCAATTGGTAAGAGGCAAGTATGTTGATGAATTAGAGGACTTCGAAGAACTAGGTGAAATTGCACAGTCCCTGGATATTCACATGGCTATTCACGCCCCCTACTACATGGACTTTTTGGGTAATGGATACATGCGCAATAAGTCAAAAAAATTCCTTGAATTCGCAGGTGAAGTCGGGAACAAGATCGGTGCCGGGAATGTAGTCACACACATTGGACCTTATCATGGAATTTCATCTGAAGAGGCGATCAAGACTCTCATACCGATATTCAAGGATATGCGCAATCATTATTATGCTAACAATTACAGCCCCCGAATCGGTATTGAGTTGACTGGAAAACCAGATCTTTTTGGAAGTGTTAGGGAAGTTGTTGAAATCTGTCGGAAAGTGAAAGGTATCCAACCTGTTATCAATTGGCCACATTTGCATGCTAGAGGAAATCGCTGGCTGAATGATCGTGAAAGCTTCAAGCGTGTCTTCGATTTCTTTGAGAATTCCTTGGGGCTGAAAAAATTTTACACTCATTTCTCGGGTGTTGAGTTCGATACTGAGGGAACCGAAAGACACTATTCTCCAATCAAGAAGGGAGAGATTAAATTCGAATATTTGGCAGAGGTCATTCTTGAGAATAACTACAACGTGATAACCATATCGGATTCTCCACTCATGGAACACGACGCAATGTACATGAAATTGATAATGGAACGTGTTGAGGCAAGACGTCAAGAAAGAATAGCAAGACGTCAAGCTACAGAACAAATCAAGGAATCAAGAAAGGCTGCCGCAGAAGCCGAAAGCTAAACTGATTTATAACAGCATACTAAGATTAGATTGTATGAGATGCTTGCCTTTGCTGGTTGCGGGAATCGTCATCTTCTCAGGATGTCTAGATTTTCTTGATGAAGAAGATGTAAACGGAGCGCCACAAGCTTCGGCAAACTCAGAAGGTGGTTCTAACTTCGAACCGAATCAAGAAATCGTGTTCACGGGAAAGGGCAGTAGCGATCCAAATGGCGATGTTCTAGAGTATTTTTGGGACTTTGATAAAAACGATGGAAAGGATGAAAGTATAATCGGCAATATAGCAAATAATGGACGGATAACACATTCATACGAAGATGAGGGCATCTATACTGTAACACTCACCGTGACCGATGGAAATGAGTTTAGCACTGCAACCACTAAAGTTACTATCCAAGAAGCTACGAGTGAGATTAGGGCAATCGTTACTACTAATGACGAAACCGATTCAAAAGTGACTGGGGAAGAACAGGTGACATTTACGTTCTCAGCCACTGATTCCGTCTCTGATAGTACTATCTCTAAATACGAATGGGATTTCTCTTATGACTCCACAGAGGGATTCTACGCGGACGAGGAAACAACTGTGCCTGAGACCTCATGGGAATTTGATTCCGGGATATACACTGTGAAGGTTAGAATAACCAATGAAATGGGAGAGACAGATGAGGCCAGTTATTCTGATGATGTAGAAATCCGCATCAACTATGAATATACTGACACCAGAACCATAGGCTCGGGGCAACAGGAACACCTTACCCAAGTTTATGGCCTGCCGGCCAGATATATCAGGGCTACTCTGGAATACGACGCCGAAGCGGCTCATACTAGTGACCTAGATCTATACTTGTACAACACCTCCCAAGAAAGAAATCCTGATCAGGATGAAAGCACAGACCCTGATGATGAATGTAATGAATGTGTTGCCAAGAATTCCACACATGACACCAGCCAGAGAGAACAAGCAAACCGTATAGTTCTAGACTACTACAATAGCACCGATCGTGCTTGGTTTGATGAAACGAGTGAATTAGGTGACTGGGCATTTGTGATTGATCACGAAAGAGGAAATCCAGAATATACGATTAAGATAGAAGTAATCTACTGGGAATAATCAGTCTGCCACAATAACTGCAGCCTTGCTTGTCCGACCGTCCAGCATGACCTGCAAGGGTTTGGAAAATCTAACATGCTTAATCGGGCCATATTCTCCCTTCTTCTCTTGCTTATCCAAAATATCCCATTTGATATCACTTGAATTAGAAGTCAAATATCCAACTCCGAATGAAACAATATTCTGGAAGAAATGGGTTCCCTGAGAAGCTTCAACAGGATAATCGCTCATCTCACATTCTATAATTGTAGAAGCACCTGATATCTGTGCCCAGCGGACGGGTATTCCCAGCCACTTATCCGTTGAGCCCCAGCGACCAGGTCCAACTAACAAATATGGATTTCCAGAGCTTATCAATTTATTGTTCAATTCTTCTAGTTTCTCTACAATATCTTCGGTTTCACCTCTTACAAAATCACGGGGATGAATGTATAGTACATCCCTTATATCCTCGATTAAGCCGTTCCCCAATGCACTATCCGAACGACACATTACCTTACCGACTTGACTCCCGATATCAATATCGATATCGATAGGTTCCCAAACCAAAGGACGGGCTTGGAGAAATGAAAAGCGCTTTGACTTTGATAGGGGATCAATCGTAACCGCGAATTCAATTTCTACGGGGCCACTGAAACCCTCCTCAGCCACTTCCAAGAAAAAATTGATAATTTCTGACAATGGGAACTGTTCATGCTTAGTGACACCGGCAAAAGTCACCAATCTTACTCCGCTCCTTGATAAGCCATCATAGATAGCATCATTTTCCGGTGAATAAACCGAACCTATAGGGTGTAATTGTCTATCCATTTCAGCTTTGGACAAATCCAGATGAGACAGGTTTTTCGCTGATTGGGTGCCTAACACGGTTTCAGTCTTTGACATATCAACGGCCCAGAATTCTCTCTGAGATGAACGTAAATAGTCTTCAGTTGTAGCAAACTGGAATTGCTGTTCAGGGTGACTCGGGGAAAATCTAAAAACTTTTTCTCCCTCGACAACTGCCTTTCCCAGGCCTAAAGCCACAGCAACTACCCCTTCTTCAGGTAAGGCATCACCAAGAGGATAGAAATTTCTTGATCTGGCAACGCCTGAAAAGGTAGGATAAAAAACATTACCATGTTTCTGCCCTTCTACCTGCTGAATTACGACAGCCATTTTTTCCTCCTCTATACTGTTGGGCGTTGAGGCAATGTATGATTTGGAATTCTTGTAAAATACCGATGCGTAAACCAATTTTATGGAATCACAGATATTCTGTAACCGGATCTTTGGGTCAGGATGGTTATTAGATAGCATATAGGTTTCATAGACTCCTGCAAACGGTTGGTGCTGAGAATCCTCAAGCAAGCTTGATGAGCGAACCGCAACAGGATATTCTATCCTATCTGAGAAAGATTTTACGTCCTCGTAAATTGAATCTGGTAGATCTACTTTCAAGAATTCAGTAGCGATATCGTTGTCATCAATTTGAGACGTGTCTGAATAGGCAATCGAAGAAACCTGTTCATTCCTCATAAATTCGTCAAAAACGGATGTGCCAATCACGGCGCATGGAGGGACACCGATCTTGACGTCTGGAAATTCAGATGAAATATCCGATGACGACAGAAGTGAATGGAAAAAAGCAAGACTGCGGCCTTTACCACCTAGTGATCCACCTCCGATTCTTAAGAAATCACGACCAATCTCCAGTACCTTGAGCGAGAAATCGGCTACCCCTCCCCTCTGATTCTGTCTCCGGAAATCTCGCATCATTGTGAGAAGAAACGTTCTAGCTTCTTCTATATCTTCGAAATCGCCAACTTTCTTTGGCCGTAGGGATTTAGCCAAATCAAATTCAGTTCGTGCTCGGAACCATCTTGAGAAGTCGTGACGCTCTCCGTGATATTTTAGGGAGTTGGAATCAATGTAAGGAAGAAGGTCTATCATTTCCTCAATATCTTTTGCCCTGCCAACTTCGTTACCCTCTGAATCACGAAATACAAAATCCCCAAAACCCATTTTTTCACGCATGAAGGTTCGAATTCCCTTCAGCAACCCAGAGTCAGATTTATCCAGGAAATCGACATTAAGTTCTTCAGCGATCTTCCTATTCTCAGGTAGAGAAGATTGCATTATAATTGGGACATCATGATTATCCTGCCTAACGATTTTTATCAGTTCAGAACCTGCACTCGAATTATGTTTACCCTTCCATGGATAGGCTGCGTCTGTTATCAATCCAATTATATGCTTGGAATACTGTTTGTAGAAATATTGGGCTTGTTCCATGTCTGTCGCAAGCAGAATCTTAGCTCTAGCTCTTCGTCTCAGAACTTTATGATGCAGACTCAGACCCTCTCCAGCTAAATTGCCCGTCTGTTCCATCAACTCCTGATATAATTGAGGTAGAAACATCGAATAAAAACGTCTTGAATCCTCGACCAGTAGGATAACTGGAACATCAGCCATGCTGGTATCTTCTTCTATATTTCTTGAGTCTTCAACAATTTTTATTATAGCTAGGAAAATCTGGGAATTGCCAGACCAGACAAAAACCAGATCAATGCCCTGGCTTTTCTTGAACAATGCCAGTTCACGAGTATTATAGGCAAGTAATACTACAGGAATATCTTCTTGAATTTCTTTGGCTTTGTTACCAAAGACATGAACCAGCATCTCACCAACTCTAGACATGGTGATTACCAAATCATAATGTCTTTCATTCAATGCTTGAAGGGCCTCCTCAGCTGTGGTGACGTGAGTGATACGGGGTGCGTACGAAAGGCTCAATTGTTTATATTCCAATAGAATAGTCTCATTTATCCTTCCATCTTCTTCTAAGGTGAAATAGTCATAAGGACTGGAAACCAGAAGGACCTCCCGGACACGAAAACGCATCAATCTATCAAATCGGCTGTGTTGTGTAGGGAACCGTGGCACACAATCCTAGTAACCACTTACTTTAACTATCTGTGGTGAGGCACATATTGTGTTTAAAATTGCAAGATTTCAATCTCGTTAAAGAGTTAAGGAAAGAATTGAGTAGTATTTTATATGAGGATATTCAATTCGATTAACCACAGGAAGGAATACCTTGGAAACTGAACCATTTGTATCAATTGTAATACCTACCACAGGTGAAGTCAAATTCATCAAAAGGCTGGTGGAGAGTGTAGCCAAACTAGAATATCCCAAAGACAAATTTGAATTAATATTTATCGGTGATAAACCTACACACCTCTTGGAAAAGAACTCAAATAGGGCAAAAGAAGAAGGAATAGATGTAACTGTGGCATACAATCCTGTTCCCGCTGGTCAAAAAAGGAACATAGGGGCTGACGTTGCTAAAGGAAGCGTAATTGCATTCACCGATGATGATACCATTCTGAGGAAAGACTGGATACGAAATGGGGTAAAACATCTCCGCAAAAACGAAAAATATATTGGAGTAGGGGGGCCAAACTATACTCCAAAACAAGGTTTGCCTTTTGCTAAGGCTGTTGGCAGAATATTTGGATCTAAATTTCTTTTCTCATTCCGATATACTGTCGGGCATTCTGAAGCCAGAGATATTGCTCACAATCCGACTTGTAATTACATAATAAAGAAAGAAATTGTTCAAGAGGTTAAATTTCATGATAGCCTATGGCCAGGAGAAGATGTTGAATTTGATATACGCCTTAGTAAGGCAGGACACAAAATTCTATACGCGCCAGATGTTGTTGTCTGGCACCACCGTAGGTCGAGACCTGCTGCCTTCCTTAAACAGATGTTCAACTATGGAAAGACAAGAGCTCAGGTCACACGAATGCATCCAGGAAGTTTTGATATTCGTCACTTTGCCTTTGTTGTGGCTTTCATAGCGCTTATGTCACTTTATTCCATATCTTACCTAAAACTGGAAATACCTGTGATTGGGGAACTTGATATCCGTGTCCCCTTGTTTTTGAACGGACTCTACTTTGTCATATTGGTACTGGCTGGGCTCCTTGTAGGTTATCAAACCAAAAAACTGAAACAGGCGGCATACGCTCCAATGGTACTGTTTATTCAACATTTTGGATACTCCTTGGGACTCATTTATGGATTTCTAAGAAGGTCATAGTAAAACGAAAACCTTTACAAAGGGACCATTTAGGAGATTGTGGATTTAGACTATCAAAAATTGTTGGATAGGGCCAGAGAAGGTTTGGAAGACGTTATGATTAATGCGGAGCGTTTTAGTCCGCCCGTTCCAGACATTCTCCATGAAGGTAGTAAAAAAACTATAATTCGGAACTTTGCAGAGATAGTTGATAGCCTCAGAAGGGATGAGAATCATCTCTATAAGTTTCTACTGCAAGAACTGGGAACGGCAGGCTCAATCAATAACCGAAGATTGGTTCTCCAAGGTAGGGTCCCTGCAAGGAAAATCAAGGAGCGGGTCAGCTCCTACATTGACACGTTTGTCGTATGCCAGGAGTGTAACCGGCCAGATACATCTTTTCTAAGAAGTGCGCGGACACTAATCCTGCACTGCGAAGCCTGCGGCGCGAAAAGACCTATCCGAAACAGTTTAGTAATCTGAACGTAGCGCATACTCTTAATACATGGCCAATCTAGGACAACCGATGCGAAGGATTCAGGTGTTGGCAGCAGCTTTCACGGTCGTCATGATGTCTTTTAGCGGGTGCCTTGATGATAGTGAAAATGGCGAAACTAACCGTGCACCTGAGGCTCTGATTCTGATGCCAAGGCAAGCATCAGTTATGGAGGCGGGAAAACCATTCCAGATTGACGGTTCGGCTTCAATCGACCCTGATGGGGATGATTTGCAATACATGTGGACGTTGTCAGGTTTGGGAAGTCCTATTGACCTGAGCACCAAGATGTCGGATTTGGTTGTCATTGATACACCTGGAAACGATTTAGTTCTTACATTGATGGTCAGAGACCAAAGTGGGCTTACAGGGCAGGATATAGTCGTGATAAGTGTAGAACCAGGCAATCGTCCACCTACAGCCACAATAACCACTCCAAGTAATGGTGGTGCATACTCAGAAGGGAAGGAAGTTACGTTCAATGGGATGGCGAGCAGCGATCCAGACAACGACATATTATCTTACAATTGGGATCTGGGGGAGGCCGGCGGACCGACTTACACTGCTTCCAAACAGAGCAAATTCAAGATGGAACTGGATGAAGGCGATTACAGTGTCACGCTTACGGTCGAGGACCCAGACGGTGAAGCCAGTGCAGTCACTCATTCCTTTTCGGTTACGAATCTACCACCTGTAGCCTCAATCAAAGCCGACACAACCTCTGTCTTTACTCAAGAGTCGATACAATTCTCTGGTGAGGATTCATATGATCCCGAAGGTGAAGCTTTGGATTACCTTTGGGACTTTGGTGACAATCAGACATCTTCGTTGAAATCACCTCAGCATAGTTGGGGGATGGCTGGAACATACAATGTGAAATTGACTGTTGAGGACGGAAATGGAGAGGGATCTGCCACAAAGAGCGTTGTGATCAAGTCTCTAGGGCCAACCGCTGTATTTGTTTTCAAGGATGGTGGAAATGAAGTGGAAAAGGTCAGATCCAATTCCAATATCACCCTGGATGCCAGTGATTCCAGTGGACCTGACGGAGAAATAAAAGAATACAAATGGGATTTTGGTGATGGAATCGAAAGGACCGAAAATGAATCATCAACCGAATACTCATGGTCTGCTGGTGGCTACTACAATGTCACTCTAGTAGTGGTGGACGAGAATGACGAAACGGGAGAAATAACCAAGATCCTACAAGTGGTTCCAGAGGATTATTCAGATGAAGGGCAAGACGGAACACTTGTTATCCAAAACAGTGATGAAAATTACAATCTGGATGTTGAGATTTTTGTATCCTCAATCGAAGTGGAATTCAACGAAATTGGATGTGTTGGCATTGGTGGCCAACTTGATTATACTATATCGGTTCAGGATTCAGCAGGAAGCGAAATTGGGAGTAATGAAGGAAATGTGGGATGTGGCGGTGAAACAGCCAGTTGGGGCGTTACATTTTTCACTAGTGAGGCAAAATTGGAACTGGGAGAATACGAGGTCACTATAGCCTTCACCAACAATGGGGCTCCGGCCCAGGCTAACTGGGATTATCGATTTGCCATAACTTACGAATTCTAGATCTCGATTGAAAAGGAAACGCTGTTGCTCTTTCTTTGCAATAAATCGCTAAGTTTTACTACTCTCGGGTTCAAGGACAAGAGCCTGCGATTAATTCCCTCCAGATGACCTTCTCCAACAATAGCAACAATCTTATCATATTTTCTTGTTCGGAAAAGTTTCACCAGACTAACGGACATATGAGCGTCGCGCCTGTCAATCAATTGGGCCTTGATTGAGGGATAACGTTTAGAGAATTCTTCCAACTCTTTTGAGAAATCACCAGTCTTCATACTTTGGTCAAGATTGAGATCTCCGCCTCCAACAAAGGAAATCAGGCTATCCATAATTAAATTCCAGAATTCATTCCATGGCATGTTCTTCCATGCTCCCTTAAGTGTGGGGATTATTGGTTTGTCTATCAACTTAACATCTGCCCCTATAGTTCTCGCTATTTTTGCCGCAGCCAGCATCTCAGAACCAGGTGAACTGCCAAAAGCATCTCCCAGATATTCCTGTAAACGTGCTAAAGCTCTTACAAAAACAGGACCGCCGGACCGCTTGTTCCCAGAATTAAGTGCCAACCAACGCTCCCTGTCCAACTCCAGAGCTATAGCTTCCGGCTCAAACTCCCTGATATATATCTCAAGTGGAGTCTTCAAATCGATAACATGTGCAGTTCCGATAAGCATCAAGTTCAACATGATTAATAATCTGTAAGGATGAAAGAGTGTTATATTATACAAGGGTTGGCTTGAAGACCTTTTCTCTTTTATATACCACACACCACTGTAAAGACAGCGATAATATGCAAATGAGTCAAAATACAATAGATAGCGTAGCTCAGGACCTTCCATCTGCTTACCTCAAGGTAAAGCAGAGCAAGGGTCTGCAGGACACGACTCTTTACTCTTACAGACAGGCACTAAAACTGTTTGAAGATTGGAGAACCAAGCCGTATGAAGAATTGAATCAATCCGACATGGCGGGATACTTGAACTTTCTAAATTCCATGAAGTCCACTTCTGGAACTAGGAAACTTAGGGTCCTTGTTGTCAAGGGCTATCTCAGATGGGTTCTTTCTGGGAATGTGATAAATGGTAAAATGCGAGGACCTGCCCCAGAATGTGTGGCCTATCTGGAAGTAATGAAGGATAGGAAAACCAAGCAACAGGTTCATGTCACAAAAAAGATTATGCAAGAATTTTTGAGTGAGTGCCGAACTCTGAAAGAGCAGGTATTCTTTTCATTATTGTATGATACTGGAGCAAGGAAGGGTGAAATCGTATCTCTTCAGATAAAACACATTGGAAGGGACGAATATGCAAACTATGTTGAACTAAATGGCAAGACCGGATACCGTAAGAATTATCTTCATGACTCCCTCGCCTGGTATTTGCCGTTTGTCAACGGTCTGGGGGACAATCCCGAACACTATCTGTTTGCTTCTCGCGAAGGCCCAGAGACTCCAATTCGCGTGAAGGGTCCAAATACATGGTGTAGAAGGATTATCAGAAGCTTGAAAGCCAGGGGGATCCTTCAGGTCACAGACAGATTGACCCCTCATGGATTCAGACATACCAAGACCAGGAACCTAAAGAACAAAGGCTGGTCAGGCGATAAACTAAACCTCTGGATGGGGTGGGTTGATGACAGTAATATGTCAACTTACTATGGCAAGGCCAGACCTGAAGATATGGTGGATTCTTTCCTAGAACTGACGGGTC
>Ga0209554_1000442_pt1 | contig 35507 bp, 35 predicted proteins | sample MarorgKNORR_S2LV_5_FD_188221 | JGI IMG/M metagenome (GOLD analysis project Ga0209554, IMG submission 188221) | Marine microbial communities from the Southern Atlantic Ocean, analyzing organic carbon cycling - Bottom_A/KNORR_S2/LV (SPAdes) (version 2) | ecosystem: Environmental > Aquatic > Marine... | reverse complement strand
CTCTCAGACCAGCTACCCGTCGATGCCTTGGTGAGCCGTTACCTCACCAACTAGCTGATAGGCCGCGAGACCCTCCCGAAGCGCCGGAGCATTTCCTCAGTCGGCCATGCGACCAACTGGGGACATCCGGTATTAGCCCGGGTTTCCCCGGGTTATTCCAGTCTTCGGGGCAGGTTTCTCACGTGTTACTCACCCGTTCGCCACTCAGTCATGTGACCCGAAGGTCGACTGCGTTCGACTTGCATGTGTTAAGCCCGCCGCCAGCGTTCGTCCTGAGCCAGGATCAAACTCTCCGTCAAAATCTCAGTCGCCGACTGCCGAAGCAGTCGCCAACGTCGAAATCAGTGTTCCGACACCACCCGAAGGTGATGCCGGCACGAGCTTGACATCGGATCGGGACCGAAGTCCCATCCGCTTGGCATCAGGTCAGGGGTCGCCGTCCCGTCAAATGACGGTTCGACGCCCTTGTCCATTTGCATTTTGAATTGTCAGGGTCTGGCCAGTGGTGACTCGTGATCACCGGTGGCCAGCCCGCACTGGCATTCATCGTCCTCTATTCCGTTTTCAAGGAGCACCTGGCGGCTCTGGGCCACCTGGCACACGCTTCCCGTTGGAAGGCGTTGGTACCCTCTGGCGCCCCAATCGAAGGGATCCGTGTCGGATCCCATCGTGGAGGCACCTAGCCACGCTACGGCCCGATGACCCGAAGGCCAAGGGGTGCGGCGCGACTGGGAACGCTAGCGGTGGGACGCGGCACCACCAACCTGCGAAATCCCTGTTTCTTCGGAAGTTTCGGTGACCTGCGTCTCGGCGGGTCAGGCGAGACTCAACCCACGACCAGCAGGTGGCGGGAGCGACGGCCCTTCTGCAGCAGGACGTAACGGCCGCCGACCGGTCCGTCCACCGGAAGGCGGACAGCCTCACCATCCTGACGCGCTCCGTTGACGGAGACTCCGCCGCCACCGATGGTGCGCCGGGCGTCTCCCCGGGAACTGCACAGGCCACTCACCACCAGAGCGTCCACCAGCGACTCGTCGCCCTCGAGGTCGGCGGCGGCGACCGTCGTCTCGGGCACGATGCCCCGCAGGGCATCGAGCACCTCGAGCGTGGGAGTCGATCCCCCGAAGAGCCCCTCGGCCGCGAGGCGTGCCCGGACAGTGGCGTCCTCGCCGTGGACGAGGGTGCAGACCTCGTCGGCGAGGCGCTGCTGGGCGAGGCGCTGCTCCGGGCGCGCCGCGTGGTCGGCCATCACGGCTGCCACCTCGTCGACATCGACCAGGGTCAACCGGAGGAGGCACTGCTCCACATCGCGATCGTCGACATTGCGGAAGTACTGGTGCATCTCGTAGGGCAACGTGCGGACCGGATCGAGCCAGACGGATCCTTCGGCGGTCTTGCCGAACTTCACCCCATCGGAGCGGGTGAGCAGCGGCAGGGTCAACCCGTGGGCCGACGCCCCCGCCCGCCGGCGGATGAGGTCGATGCCTGCGGTGATGTTGCCCCACTGGTCCGAGCCCCCGACCTGCATCTCGCAGCCGTACCGCTCGTACAACTCGAAGAAGTCGTTGGCCTGCAGGAGCATGTAGCTGAACTCCGTGAACGAGATGCCCTGGTCGCTCGCCAGGCGGCTCCGCACCGACTCCTTGGCCAGCATCGTGCCGACCGTGACGTGCTTCCCGACGTGGCGCAGGAAATCCAGGAGCCCGACATCGGCGGTCCACTCCCGATTGTCGACCAGCATCGCAGCAGGGCCCTCGAGGTGCGGGTCGCCCTCGAAGCGCAGCAGGGACCGCAACTGACCGGACACGGCCTCGACGTTGGCATCGAGGGTCTCCTGGTCGAGCAGGTTGCGTTCCTCGGAGCGGCCGCTGGGATCGCCCACCATGCCCGTGGCCCCACCCGCAAGGGCGACCACCCGATGGCCGGCGTCCTGGAAGCGTCGCAGGAGGAGGAGCGGCGTGAGGTGGCCGATGTGCAGGCTGTCGGCCGTCGGGTCGAAGCCGCAGTAGAGGGTGATCGGACCCTCGTCCAGCCGTGCCCGGAGGGCGTCGCCGTCGGTGCAGTCCTGGACGAGGCCGCGGACCGCGAGGTCGTCGAGGATCTCAGCGCCGTTCATCTCCCCACCCTGACCGCTGGAAGCATTCGATACCAACCTTTTGTCCTCTGAACCGTCGCGAACCGACACACCTTCCGGCCGGCACGCGGCCAGACTGTGCACGTGCACCAGCATGTCACCCATCAGAGCATTGCCCGTGCACTCGTTCGGCGGTTCGCGGCAGTCCTTGTCGCCCTCTCGATGATCGCCACGGGCTGCTATTCGTACGAGACCCGCACCTTCGAGATCACGATCCCCGAAACGGCCGAGTCGTCGGTCGTCGTCGCCGGGGACGGCACCCTCATCACCACCCTGGTAGCTCCCCAGAACCGCACGAGCGCCCGTCGCCTCGACGAGATCCCCCTCCTCGCCCGCAACGCCGTCATCGCCATCGAGGACGAGCGCTTCTACCAGCACGACGGAGTCGACCTCAAGGCCATCATCCGTGCCGCCCGCACGAACTTCGAGGCAGGAGGCATCAGCCAGGGTGGTTCGACCATCACCCAGCAGTACGTCAAGTTGGCGATCATCGAGAACACCGAGAAGACCGCCTCCCGGAAACTCGAGGAGATCTGGTACGCACTGCGGCTCGAGGACCAGTACAGCAAGGACTTCATCCTCCTGCAGTACCTCAACACCGTGTACTTCGGCCACGGTGCCTACGGCATCAAGGCAGCCGCCCAGACCTACTTCAACAAGGGCGTGATGGACCTGGCCGTGAACGAGGCCGCCTTGCTCGCCGGACTCATCCAGGCGCCCAGCCGCTTCAACCCACTGCGCAACTACGCCGCCAGCCTCCGTCGCAGCCACCTCGTCCTGAACCGCATGCTCGCCAACGACTTCATCACCGAGGAGGAGTTCGCCGACGCCAGGGCCAATCCCCCGCAACTCGAGGAGTACTCCAGCAGACTCGACACCCGTTATCCGGCCGGCCACTTCGTGGAAGAGGTTCGCCGCTGGTTTCTCGACAACGAAGCCTTCGGGGTCAGCCGTGCACAGCGTGAACAACTGCTGTTCGAGGGTGGCCTGCGCATCGAGACCACCATCGACCTCGGCCTTCAGGCGGCTGCCGAAGCCGCCGTCGAGAGGTACCTGCCGGCCGGTCAGGGAAACCCCGATGCCTCGGTCGTCGTGATGGACCCCCAGAACGGCCATATCCTCGCCATGGTCGGGGGACGGGACTTCTTCGACGACGACGACGACGCCAAGGTCAACCTGGCGGTCGGCAACGGCCGTCAGGTGGGTTCCTCGATGAAGCCCATCGGCCTGGCCGCTGCGTTGGAGGCGGGTTGGAATGTCACGTCCACGTACGCAGCACCGAACGTGATCGAGTTCGACATCCCCGGAGCGACCGAGGAGAACAGCGTCTGGCGGGTCAGCGGCGGTGCCACCGGGCACAGCCTCCCCGAGGTGGCCGAGGGTGAGGAGTTACCAGATCCCGAGTGGGTGACGCTGGTCGAGGCCACCCGGCGTTCGATCAACACCGTCTTCGCCCAACTGTCGATGGCCATGGGCGCCCAACGGGTCGTCGGCATGAGCCGGCGCCTCGGCATCGAATCGCCCGTCGAGGAGGTCAACTCGAACATCCTCGGCACGTCGAACGCCACCCTGCTCGACATGACCACCGCCTACAGCACCTTCGCCAACCGGGGCGTCCTCAACCCTCCCGCCTATGTCACCCGCGTCGTCAACGCCGACGGCACCACGCTGTGGCGTTGGAAGCGCGAACAGACCCGGGTGCTGGATCCCCGGCTCACCGACCAGCTGACCTGGGTGCTCGAGGGCGTCCTGACCGGAGGCACCGGTCAGCGGGCAAGGCTCGAGGACCGCACGGCCGCCGGCAAGACCGGGACCACCCAGAACTACGCCGATGCACTCTTCCTCGGCTACACGCCACAACGGGCGGCCGGCGTCTGGGTCGGTTACCCGGCCGGCCAGATCCCGATGGTGCCGCCGACCACCGACCGCAAGGTATTCGGCGGCACCTACCCGGCGCTGATCTGGAAGGACGTCATGGAGGTCGCGCACTTCGGCCTCGCGGCGGAGCCATTCGCCACACCACCGCCGTCTTCGACCACGACCACCACCCAGCCTCCAGCACAGGCCATCGCCACGCCGGTCCTCGTCGGCCTGACCATGGATGAGGCCCAGGTGCTCCTCGAGGCGACCGCCGGAGCCCCGACGCGCCTGGCGGACGGCAGCGAGATGCCAGGGCTCTCCCCGATCCACATCACCAAGGTGATCGAGATTCCCACCACCGACAGCGAGCCGGGAATCATCCTCGGCCAGTCGCCCGATGTGGGCTCGACGATCCTGCCCGCGGGGTCGATGGTCGTGGAGGTCGCCGTTCTGCCACCGCCGATTCCCGTCCCGCAGGTGGTCGGGCTCGGTGTCGGCGAAGCCGGCACCCGGCTCGCCGAGTCGATCCTCGGCTACGAGATCACCGAGGTCGCCAATCCGGACGACCCAGCGACGCCCCCGGAAACCGTCTGGCACCAGAATCCGGCGCCGGGCACCGAGGTCCCTGAGGGGTCGGTCGTGGTCCTCCAGGTCACGCCTCCCGCTCCCCCGGAACCCGATCCCGAGCCGGCTCCCGACCCCATACCCGATGCAGGCGACGTGCCCGCTTCCGACACCCCGGAGGGTGGCTGACCATGACGTCCATCGGCACAACCGGAAAGCCGCACGCACTGCTCTCCCGGGTCGCCGCACTCACCCTCATCCTGGCCCTGATCGTGTTCTGGTACTGGGCCTTCGTGCTCTACGAGGCGCCGGGCAATCCCGATCGCCTCCAGGACCGCTCCTGGGTCGCCGCAGCCGAACAGCGGTGCTCCCGCATGGTCGCCGCTGTCGACGAACTCCCAGCCGCTGCGAAATCCCTCTCGCCGGCCCATCGGGCCGACGTCCTCGACGAGGCGACGCAACTGGTCGACCGACTCGTCGCCGACCTCCGGGTCCTTCCCGGAAGCACCGACGACGATCTCGTCCTGGTGGGCGGATGGCTCGGCGACTGGGACATCTACCTCTCCGACCGTCGCGTCCACGCCGAGCGACTGCGCACCGAAGGCGACGTCCGGCCCTACCTCACCGCTCTACCCTCGGGGGCCGGCAGCCACGTCGAGCGCATGAACGGCTTCGCCAGGGTCAACGACATGGAGAACTGCCTCGACCCCGGGGACCTCTAGGAAACGCCGCCCTCCATCGACCGCTCGAGGAGCGTCAGCCGCTCGAGGGCCCTGTCCGCCAGCCGGAGGAGCCCCCGGTCGGCACCCAGTTCCTCCAGTTCGTGTCGGTGCACCCAGCACAGCGCCTCGGACTCGTGGTTTCCCACGGCCACCGCACCAGGGGGTGCCACGACCAGATAGCGCACGTCGTGGTGTTCGTGGGCATCCTCGGCCGGCGGGTCGACCACGTGCACGTCGAGGTCGACCGGAGGCTCGCAGACCCGAAGGCCGGCGATCCCCGTCTCCTCGATGGCCTCGCGGAGGGCCACTCGAGCCAGGTCGCCGTCGCCGTCGGCATGGCCACCCGGCTGGAGCCATCGCTGCAACTTGGTGTGGAAGAGGACCAGTATCCGCCGGTCCGAAGGGTCCACGACGAGGGCCGATCCGGTTAGGTGACCGGGCCGACAGCTGCGAAGCAGGGCGTCCTCGTGCCGATCGACCATGGCGAGGACGCGGGTCCGCTCGGGCCCAGGCGGACCGCTCGACACCTGCCCACGCGGGTCGATGCCGACGCGCTCCGCCAGCTCGTCGATGCCGAGCAGGAGGTTCACGCGCTCAGGTGGGCACGGACCTCGTCCGGCGGTGGGATCGGCCGGTGCTCGCCGATCGTCACGCCGACGTAGGTCACGGTTGCCGTGAGCACGGGACGGTCCCCCACCCGGAAGTCGAACTCGGCGTCGAAGGAGGTGTTCCCCCATCGGACCACCTGCGTGGACACGTCGAGCACATCGCCCATGCCGGCCGACCCGTGCCATTCGAGCGAGGCCGTCTTGAGCATGATCTCCCAGTTCAGAACCTCGAACCGCGGCATCAGCTCCCGCAGCCAGGTGTCGAAGACGTCGTCGATGTAGGCCAGGTAGTGGGCGTTGTACACGACGCCCTGCTGGTCGACCTCGCCATAGCGGACCCGGACCTGTGCGTGGTAGGCCACCTAACTTCCGATCCTGGCGGCCTGGGCGGCAAGCCGGTCGGTGAACCGCCGCCGCTGTTCGGCCACCGGCACGGGGCCGGCCCCACCCGGCGTGGTCCGCCGCCGCACCGCGTTGCCCGGCGCCAGGAGTGCCACAGCCTCGGGGCCGAGGCGTTCGTCGGCGGCGACGAGGTCGGCCAGGGAACCATCACCGGCGAGCGCCGTGCGGACGTGGCCGCCGACGACGGCATGGGCCTCCCGGAACGGCATGCCGGCGGCGACGAGGAACTCGGCGAGGTCGACGGCGGCCGCATAGGGGCTGTCCGCCGACTCGGCCATCCGGTCGGTGTCGAATCCGAGCGTGGCCATCATGCCGTCGAGGGCCAGCAGCGTCAGCCGTACCGTGTCGCAGGAGTCGAACAACGGCTCCTTATCCTCCTGCAGGTCCTTGTTGTAGGCCAGCGGCAGCCCCTTGAGCGACGCCAGGAGACCGGTGAGGTTGCCGATCAGGCGGCCGGCCTTGCCCCTGGCCAGCTCGGCGACGTCGGGGTTCTTCTTCTGCGGCAGCATCGACGAGCCGGTGGAGAATGCGTCGTCGAGGGCGACGAAGCCGAACTCGTCGGTCGACCAGAGGACGATCTCCTCGCCGAGCCGCGAGAGGTGGACGCCGAGCAGGGCCAGGGCGAAGAGCGCCTCGACGACGAAGTCCCGGTCGGACACAGCATCGAGTGAGTTCTCGAACCGGGAGGCGAATCCGAGGTCCTCGGCCACCCCGTCGGGGTCGAGCGGCAGCGACGAACCGGCGAGCGCCCCTGCGCCGAGCGGCGACACGTCGGCCCGGTCCCTGGCGTCGAGCAACCGGTCGACGTCCCGGGACAGCGCCCAGCCGTGGGCCAGGAGGTGGTGGGCCAGCAGGACCGGCTGTGCCTGCTGGAGGTGGGTGTAGCCGGGCAGGTAGGCCTCGTCGGCGTCGTCGGCCCGTGCTGCCAGCGTCGCCTGCAGTCGCCCGACGAGCCCCGCCAGTTCGGTCATCTCCCGTCGGACCCACAGCCGCAGGTCGGTGGCGACCTGGTCGTTTCTGCTCCGACCGGTGTGGAGCCGGGCACCTGCGTCGCCGGCGAGTTCGGTGACCCGCCGCTCGACCGCCGTGTGGATGTCCTCGTCCGAGTCCACGAAGACGAACGTGCCGTCGGCCATCTCGGACTCGACGGCATCGAGGGCGACCAGCACGGCATCTGCGTCGTCGGCTTCGAACAGGCCGACACGTGCCAGCATCCGGACGTGCGCCCGCGAGCCGGCGATGTCCTCCCGGAACATCCGCTGGTCGAAACCGAGGCTGTCGTTGAGTGCCTGGAGGGCCTCGGCGGGGCCTTCGGCGAACCGTCCGTGCCAGAGCGTGGCCATGACCCGGTTCCTAGGCCCTGGCGGCCCGCCGGGCCACCGTCCGGAGCCGCAGGGCGTTGAGCCGGATGAATCCCTCGGCGTCCGCCTGGTTGTAGGCGCCCTCGTCCTCTTCGAACGTGGCGATCGCCTCGTCGAACAGGGTGTCCTCGGACTCCCGGCCGACGACCTCGACGTTGCCCTTGTAGAGCCGGATCCGCACCCGTCCGTTCACGAAGGCCTGGCTGTGGTCGATCGCCACCTGGAGCATCTCGCGCTCCGGGCTGAACCAGTAGCCGTTGTAGATGATCTCGGCGTAGCGGGGCATGAGCTCGTCCTTGAGGTGGGCAACGCCCCGGTCGAGGGTGATCGACTCGATGGCCCGATGCGCCTTGAGCATGATCGTGCCGCCCGGCGTCTCGTAGGCGCCCCGCGACTTCATGCCGACGTACCGGTTCTCGACGATGTCGGTCCGTCCGACGCCGTTGGCGCCGCCCACCCGGTTGAGGTGGGCCAGCACCGTTGCCGGCGACATCGGCCTGCCGTCGATCGCCACGATGTCGCCCCCCTCGTAGGTCAGGTCCAGGTAGGTGGCCTCGTCGGGGGCCAGCTCGGGGCTGACCGTCCAGCGCCACATCTCGGTGGCGGGTTCGTTCCACGGGTCTTCGAGGGGTCCGCCCTCGTAGGAGATGTGGAGCAGGTTGGCGTCCATCGAATAGGGCGACTTGGTGCCCCGCTTCATCTCGACCGGGATGCCGTGCTGCTCGGCGTAGTCGAGGAGGCTCTGGCGCGACCCCAGGTCCCACTCCCGCCAGGGGGCGATGATCCGGATGTCGGGGTTCAGGGCATAGGCGCCGAGCTCGAACCGGACCTGGTCGTTGCCCTTGCCGGTTGCGCCGTGGCTGATGGCGTCGGCGCCGGTCTCGGCAGCGATCTCGACGAGCCGCTTGGCGATCAGGGGCCGTGCGATCGAGGTGCCGAGCAGGTACTCGCCCTCGTAGACGGCATTGGCCCGGAACATCGGGAACACGTAGTCCCTGACGAACTCCTCCCGGAGGTCCTCGACGTGGATCTCGGACACGCCCATGGCCTCGGCCTTCGCCCGAGCCGGCTCGAGCTCTTCGCCCTGGCCGAGGTCGGCCGTGAAGGTCACGACCTCACAGCCGTAGACCTCCTCCAGCCACCGCAGGATGATCGAGGTGTCGAGCCCGCCCGAATAGGCGAGCACCACCTTGTCGACGCCTTCCACGCCCTGGCTCTTGTCACTCACGTCCTGGTTCCGTTCTCTGCGCTGTCATCACGAAGGTTCCGCTCACAGGCCGGCGAGCGACCGCAGGGTAGCGGCGAGCCGCCTACCGCTCGTTCCCTCGACGGCGAGGACGAAGATCGTGTCGTCGCCTGCGACCGTGCCGAGGATCTCGTCGTGTGCGGAGCGGTCGATCGCCGAGGCGACAACGTGCGCCGAGCCCGGCGGCGTCCGCAGGACCACGAGGTTGCCCGAAGACACCACCTCGGCCACCCATTCGCCCATGACCCGCCGGAGATGGTTCTCGGGAGCCACCTGGTCGGCCGGGTGTTCGGGGATCGCATAGACGCTCCTGCCACCGGGCAACCGGACCTTGACGGCGCCGAGGTCGCCGAGGTCGCGGGAGACCGTCGCCTGCGTCGCTTCGATTCCGGCCTCTGCAAGCAGGTCCACGAGCTGTGCCTGGCTGGGGACCGGTCCTTCGACCAGCAGCCTGGCAATCCGGTGCTGTCGTTGTGTCTTGCTCATGGGTTGCCCCCGTTCTCGTCGTGCACGGCCTCGCCCAGCAACCAGGCCAGCAGCCCCCTGGCGGCGTGCATCCGGTTCTCGGCCTGCTGCCACACCCGGCTGGCGGGTCCGTCGACGGCGCCGCTCGAGACCTCCTCGCCCCGGTGGACCGGCAGGCAGTGCAGGAACAGCGCCTGGGCGCCGGCAGCATCGAGGAGCCGCTCGTCGACCTGATAGCCCTCGAAGTCGAGGAGTCGCTGGGCACTCTCGCCCTCCTGGCCCATCGAGGTCCAGACGTCGGTGTAGACGATGTCGGTGCCCTCGACGGCCTCCTCCGGCCGGTCGAACCCGGCCACGACCACGCCGGCGGCTGCCAGCCGGTCGGTATCGACCTCCCCGGGCCGATAGCCGGGCGGGCCGGTGAACCGGACCTCCATGCCGAGCATGCCGGCCGCCAGGGCCAGCGACCGGAAGACGTTGTTGGCGTCACCGACGTACGTAACGCTCCGGCCGGCCAGGTCGCCCAGGAGTTGCCGCATGGTCAGGACGTCGGCCAGGGCCTGCAGGGGGTGTGCGGCGTCGGAGAGCATGTTGACGACGGGCACCAGGTCGAGGGCCGCCATCCGCTCCACGGTCGTGTGGGCGAACACCCTGGCGCCGATGGCGCCGTGGAAGCACGCAAGTGTCCTGGCGATGTCCTCGACCGACTCCCGGGCGTCGAGGCCGACCTCGGAGCCCTGGATGTACATCGGGTGTCCGCCGAGTTGGACCACCGCCATCTCCATCGAGTTGCGGGTGCGGGCCGACGGCTTCTCGAACAGCAGCGCCATGCCCCGACCGGCGAGCACCTGCGGCGGTGCCGGGTCGGCGGCGAGGTCGAGCACCCTGCCGAGTTCTCCGGGGGTCAGGTCGTCGACTTCGAGCAGGTGCCTCATGCTGTCGCCTCCACGTCTCCGGGCCCTGTCGAGGCGCCGGAGAGCACACCACCCAGGATCGCCACGCCCTCGGCCAGTTCATCGTCGGTCACGGTCAGTGGCGGTGCCAACCGCAGGGCGGTCGGCGTGATGCCGTTGACCACCAGGCCGGCGTCGAGGCACGCCCTGGCCACGTCTGCGCCGGTCCGGCCGTCGAGGACGCCTGGGTCCAGTTCGGCCGCCAGCAGCAGGCCGAGGCCCCGGACGGCGGTGACGCCTGGCAGTGCCGCGAGGAGGCTGGTGAGGGTCGCTCCCCTCGCCGCAGCACAGGCCGGGGCGTCGATCTCCTCCATCACCCGGAGTACCTCCCGGGCAGCCGATGCGGCCAGGGGCTGTCCCCCGAAGGTGGAACCGTGGTCGCCAGGCGCAAACGCCGCAGCCACATCCGCAGTGGCCCAGACGGCGCCGATCGGGACGCCGTTGCCGAGGGCCTTGGCGACCGTGACGATGTCGGGCCGGATGCCGGCGTGGTGGAAGCCGAACCACCGGCCGGTGCGCCCGAGCCCGGTCTGGACCTCGTCGAGGATCAGCAGGATGCCCCGCTCGTCGCAGAGCCGCCGGATGCCGACGAGGAAGTCGACGTCGGCCGGGTTGACCCCTCCCTCGCCCTGGAGCGATTCGAGCAGGATCGCCCCGACGGATGGGTCGAGGACGGCCTCGAAGGCGTCGAGGTCGTTCCATGCGGCGTGGCGGAACCCCTCGGGCAGCGGTTGGAAGGGCTCGTGCTTCTCTGGTTGGCCGGTGGCCGCCAGCGTGGCGAGGGTCCGGCCGTGGAACGATCGGAAGGCCGACACCACGACATGGCGTCCCCGGCCCTGGTGCTTCCTGGCCAGCTTCATGGCGGCCTCGTTGGCCTCGGCCCCCGAGTTCTGGAACAGGACCCGGCCCGGCGTCGCCTCGCCGGTCCCCGATCGGACCAGGGAGTCCAGGCGGGCCGCCACCTCGAGGTGCGGCTCGGTGTCGAACAGGTTGGAGACGTGGAGCAACGTCACAGCCTGTGTGGCGAGGGCCGCCGCCACCCGCGGGTGGCTGTGGCCGAGGCTGGTGACCGCCAGGCCGCAGAGGAAGTCGAGGTAGCGCTTCCCCGAGTCGTCGAAGAGCTCGGTGCCCTTCCCCCGGACGAACTTCACGGGAGGGTCGCCGTAGTTGTCCATGAGGAGCCGTTCGGCGTTCACGACGGGCCCCCTTCGTCCCGTGCGGGGCCATCCGGGCCGCCGCCCACCGGGAAGACCATGGTCCCGATGCCGGCGTCCGTGAACAGCTCGAGGAGCAGGACATGGGGGATCCGGCCGTCGACCATGTGCGCCGAACTGACGCCGGCCCGGACGGCGTCGAGGCACGCCTGTGCCTTCGGGATCATGCCGCCGCTGATCGTGCCGTCGGACATGAGCGCCCCGAGCCGTTCGACATCGAGCCTCGAGATGAGGGTCTCGGGGTCGTCGGCGTCGGCCCGTAGGCCCTCGACGTCGGTCAGGTAGAGGATCCGTTCGGCGCCGAGCGCACCGGCCAGGGCGGCCGCCACGGTGTCGGAGTTGATGTTGTAGGCCTGTCCGGTCACGTCGGCGCCGATCGTCGAGATGACGGGGATGAGTTCCTCGGCGAGGAGCCGCTCGACGATGGCCGGGTTGACCGACTCGACGTCGCCGACGAAGCCCAGCTCGGGATCCCTGGCGGTCGCCCGGATGAGGCCGCCGTCCTCGCCCGACAGTCCGACGGCGAGCGGGCCGTGGACGTTGATGCCCGACACGATGTCCCGTCCGACCTTGCCGACGAGCACCATCCGAGCCACGTCCAGCGTGGCGGCATCGGTGACCCGGAGACCGTCCCGGAACTCGGACTTGAGGCCCAGCCGGTCCATCAGCTCGCCGATCTGCGGGCCGCCACCGTGCACGACGACGGGCCGGATGCCGACCGAGTGCATGAGCACGATGTCCTCGGCGAACTGGGCGGCGAGTTGCCGGTCGACCATGGCGTTGCCGCCGAACTTGACGACGATGACCGAACCCTTGAAGCGCTGGATGTAGGGCAGGGTCTCGATGAGGACGCCGGCCCGCCGTTCGGGGGAGAAGTGCTCGGTGACGGGGTTCATCGCATGTCTCCTCAGGAGGTCCGCATGTTTTCGTCGATGTAGGCGTGGCTGAGGTCGGTGGTGACCACCCGTGCCGTGCCGCTGCCCTGTCCGAGGTCGACGTCGAGGTCGAGCGTCCGGCCGGCCATGTGCGTGGTGAGGGCAGCCTCGTCGACGGTTTGGGCCAGACCGGCGGCGTAGACGATCTGGCCGCCGTACGAGATCGAGATCGTGTCGGGATCGAAGGCGATGCCTGCGGCGCCCATCTCGGCGGCGATCCGACCCCAGTAGGGGTCCTCGCCGTACCAGGAGCACTTGACCAGCTGGCAGTTGGCGGTGTCCCTGGCGCCCTTGGCGGCCTCGGCGTCGCTGGCGGCCCCGGTGACGGTCAGGAACACCGTCTTGGTCGAGCCCTCGGCGTCGTCGGCCATCTGGACGGCCAGCGACAGGCAGGCCTCGGCGAGCGCTGCGCCCAGTGCATCTGGATCGACCGGGCCGGCGGATCCGTTGGCAAGCAGTAGCACCGTGTCGTTGGTGGATTCGGCGCCGTCGACGGTCAGGCAGTTGAAGCTGGTGCCGACCGCAGCCCGCAGCATCTCGGTGGCGGCTGCTGCGTCGATCTCGGCGTCGGTGGTGAGCACGGCCAGCATCGTGGCCATGTTGGGCTCGAGCATCGCTGCGCCCTTGGCGATACCGCCGACGGTGAACCCGTCGCCGATGACGGTCGTCGCCCGGGGCACGGTGTCGGTCGTCATCATCGCCGTGGCAGCGGCCGCTCCCCCGTCGCCGGCAAGGGATGCTGCTGCCTCGGGGATGCCCTGCAGGATCAGGTCCATCGGGAGCGGGTAGCCGATCCAGCCGGTCGAGCAGACGAGGACCTCCTCGACGGCGCAGCCCAATTCGGTCGCCGTGGCAGCGGCCATCAGCCGGGCGTCGGCCAGGCCCTGCGCCCCGGTGGCGGCGTTGGCGTTGCCGCTGTTGAGGATCACGGCTGCGGCCCGCCCGCCGGTCGTCGCCAGGTGCTCCCGGCAGACCAGCACCGGTGCGGCGGTCATCTTGTTGGAGGTGAAAACCCCGGCTGCGGTGACCGCTGATCCGTCGGCGGTGGCGACCAGTGCGAGGTCGGGGGCGCCCGAGGGCTTGATGCCACAGGTGATGCCGCCGGCCACGAAGCCGGGGGTGGCGGTGACGCTCATGGGTAGACCCCGATCGAGGTGAGGCCGGCCGCCTCTTCGAGCCCCAGGGCCAGGTTGGCGCACTGCACGGCCTGGCCAGAGGCTCCCTTGACGAGGTTGTCGATGGCGCACAGGACGACCAGCAGTCCTGTCCTGGGGTCGACCCGGGCGGTCAGGTGCGCCGTGTTGGAGCCGAGCGTGGCCTTGGTCGATGGGGACCGCTCGTCGACCACGATGAAGGGCTCGTCGGCGTAGAAGTCGGCCAGCAGTCCGAGGGCGGACGAGGTGTCGAGATCGCCGGTCGGCCGTGCGTAGCAGGTGGCCAGGATGCCCCGGTTCATGGGGGCCAGGTGCGGGGTGAACAGGATCGACACGCCGTCGACGACGGTGCCGTCGGCCCGCGTGCCTACCGCCTGCTCCATCTCGGGGGTGTGCCGGTGGCCGACCAGCCCGTAGGCGGTGAAGTCCTCGTCGATGGCGCAGAAGGTGGTGTGGGGCTTCGCCGGCCGGCCTGCGCCCGACGCGCCGCTGGCGGCATCGACCACGATCCCCGACGGCTCGACATGGCCTCCCCACACGAACGGCGCCAGCGCCAGCGAGGTCGCCGTCGGGTAGCAGCCGGGGGCGGCGACCAGCGGCGCTCCGACGATCGACGACCGGTACAGCTCGGGCAGCCCGTACACGAAGTCGGCCAGCAGTCCGGGTGCCGTGTGCGGCTCGTCGTACCACTCCGGATAGAGCGCTGCGTCCCGTAGCCGGAAGTCGGCCGCCAGGTCGATCACATGGCCGACCCGGGAGGCCAGGTCGGGGACGAGGGCCTGCGAGGCGCCATGGGGCAGGCCGAGGAACACGAGGTCGCAGCCGTCGGCGGTGGTGTCATCGACCGAAGAGAATGTCAGGTCGCCGTAGTGGGCGGCCAGGCTCGGGTAGAGGTCGGCCACGGCCGTGCCGGCCTGGGTGTCGCCGGTGGCGACGACCACGTCGAGGTCCGGATGGGCGGCACAGAGCCGCAGCAGTTCGGCCCCGGTGAACCCCGAGGCCCCGATGATCCCGACGGAAGCCATCCCGAGAGCATACAGAGTTCTGTATGTTCATACAACATCTTCATGCACGATGGTGAATGTGACGGTCGGGTAGTCCTCGACAGGCCTATGGGTCGTCCTCGGGTACGAGGTAGCTGACGATGGCGGGATGTCCGTCGCAGCCCTCCGGAAGGGACCGTAGGAAGGTAAGCGGCTTCGCCCTGGTCCCGTCTTCGTGGACCGGAGCCCACATCGCCCCTGCACCGCCGACGACGGCGCCCTCCCGGAACACGTGATCGAACCCCAGGTGCTGGAAGTGAATCGCCTCGCCCGTCCAGTGAACCGTCGACTCCTCGAACAGCAGGATGGACCGGTTGGTTTCCCATTCGATGACGGCGCAACCACCGTCGAAACTCAGGACTCCGCTTCCGATGGACGCCTCGCCGCCGATCGGAGTTGGCAGATCGACCACGACCATCGGACCCCACTCGTCCGGCGCCGGGAAACCTTCGACGTGGGCGTGCTCGCCTCCACCCGACGTTCCTTCCCCTTCAGGCGCCATTGACACCCGGATGCGTTGGCTGACGTAGTCGCCGACCGGATCAACGACGCCGGCTGCACCGAGCCCGGTCGCATCGATCCGGATGTCCGAGGCCTCCGAGATGCGTGAGCTGATGCCCGTCACCGCCGCAGCACGGGTGGCCTCGAGATCCATCGCCGGGAGGTGCGGCAGGTACACCCGGATCTCGTCCCCGGAGACGCTCACGATGACCGATGCGTGGAGGCCCACGCTTTCGAAGTGGGCTGATGCGATCTTCGCGATCTTCTTCATCTCGACCCGGCTCGCCGGTGAGCCGCCCACGACCGTGAAATCGTCACCGGCCGCCTCGACCAGCCTTGCGGCATCCGCAGGTACGGGACCCTTGATCCGGATCGTCGAGCGCGTCCCACCCTCGTGCTCCGTGAAGGCACCCGCGTAGACGTCGTTGAACCCCCTTCCCAGCTCGACCAGCAGTCCGTCGAGGCGCTCAGAATGCTCGAACGCCGCCCGTGCCTCGTCCATCGTCATGCCCTCTGACTCCGCGATGAGTTGAAGGTCGTACTCAAGCGCCTCCTGCTCGGTCTGCAGCCACACTTCCGAAGCCTCTGCGCCTTCATGCAGATGAGGTTCGACGAGCAGAGGCTCAGGTGTCACAGCACGCTCGGCCTCGCGAACCTGGACCGACGGCGACCCGGTCTCCCCTCCCGGATGCGAAGTCACGCCCTCCGGTCCCGACGACTACGACCACTGCGCCACTGCGACGACCGTCGATACCCCCAGCAGGGCGACCACCACCCAGGTCCTACGACCCGCGGCAATCATCGGCCTCACCTCCTCAGGAGACGGATACCACGACCTTTCCTACCACCTTGCGGTCGGCGATGTCTTGGAGCGCCCTCGCCCCTTCGGTGAAGCCATACACCGGGTGCAGGAGCGGATCGACGGCGCCCGTTCCGGCCAGGGCGAACAACTCCCCCATCTGGTGGCCAAGAGAACCCGGATCGCGGGCCAGCGACGCACCCCAGTGCACGCCGACGACCGAATAGTTCTTCAACAGCACATGGTTCGTGGCGATCTTGGGGATCCCGGCCAGGAAGCCGATGACCAGCAGCCGGCCGTCCCACGCCATGCAACGCCGAAGCTGCTGGAAGCCGTCGCCGCCCACGGGGTCGTAGGCGACATCCACGCCGCTGCCACCGGTCAGCTCGCGGACCCGCTCCACCAGGTCATCGACCTCACGGTGGTCGATCACCTCGTCGGCGCCGAGCGCCGCACACGCCGCCACCTTCTCCGGCCCACCGGCCACGGCGATGACCCGTGCGCCCGCTGCCAGCCCCAGCTGGATCGCCGCCGATCCCGTGCCGCCCGAGGCACCGGTGACCAGCAGCGTCTCGCCCGGCTGCAGGTGCGCACGATCGTGCAGGGCGTACCAGGTGGTGCAGTAGTTGAGCGGCAGGGCCACCGCCTTCTCCGAACTCATCCCGTCGGGCACGACGAAGGTCGTGGCGGCGGAAACCACCGCCTGGTCGGCAAGGGCGCCACCGAGCGTCACGACCCGCTGGCCGACCTCGAAGCCTTCGACGTCGTCGCCCACTGCGGCCACGCGCCCAACGACCTCGGCGGCCGGGCTGTAGGGCAACGTTGTCCTCACCTGGTACTCGCCGCGGCACTGCAGGACGTTGGGGAAGGCGAGGCCCACCGCCTCGACGTCGAGCACCAACCGTCCGGGACCCGCCTCCGGGACCTCGACCTCGTCGATGGCGAGGCGGTCGATGGGCTCACCGAGTTCGTGGATCTGCCAGCTGCGCATGCCGGCGAAGGTAGTCGTCGCCCCGTGCAGGGAAGCGGTCGGGCGTCAGCCCCGCAGGGCGGCCGGCAGGGACCCCTGCACCGCGTCGATGCAGCGCTGCCGCAACTCGGCCACCTCGCCGTCGGTGAGCGTGCGGTCGGTGGCCTGGAGGCGCAGGGCGAAGGCGAGGCTGCGCCGCCCCTCCCCTACGGCGTCGCCCCGGTAGACGTCGAACAGCGACAGGTCGACGAGCAGGTCGCCCGCAGACTCCCTAAGGCAGCGGCCCACCGCATCGGCCGGGGTGTCCTCGTCGACCTCGAAGGCCAGGTCGATGTCGGACGACGGATAGCGGCTGACGCCCTGGTACGGCTTGTCGCCGTGTGGCAGGCCGAAGAGCGTGTCGAGGTCGACCTCGAGCCAGGCCACCCGCTCGGCGACCCCGTAGGCCTCGAGGACGCCGGGGTCGATCTCGCCCACGTGGCCGACCGGAGTGCCCGACACCTCGATGCGTGCGGTGCGGGAGGGGTGCAGGCCGGGGACGGTCTCCGCCACCAACGTGTAGTCACGTGCTGCCAGGGCATCGGCCAACGCCGACCAGACCGCCACGGCCTCGCCGGCCTCGTGGCCGGCCAACGCCACCGCCAGGTATTCGCGTTCGTCGGGAAGGGGCTGCTCGGTGGCCGGCTGCCGGTAGACGTGGCCGACCTCGAACAGGCCCAGCCCAGTGAGCCGGTGCGAGGCGTTGTAGGCGAGCGTCTTGAGGATCCCGGGCCGCAGCGACGCCCGCATCACCGACTCCTCGGCAACGAGGGGGTTGGTGACCGTGATGCCGTCGGGCGCCAGGCCCGCCGCCTCGAGGTCTCCGGGGGCCAGGAACGGCACCGGCATGACCTCGTCGAGGCCCAGCCCCGACATGGTCGAGCGGACCGTGCGCCGGTCGACCTGGAAGGGCGTGAGGTGGCCGGTGAGGGTCGATCGGGGCACCGTGCGCTCGATCCGTCCGTAGCCGTGGACCCGGGCCACCTCCTCGATCACGTCGATCTCGGTGCTGCTGTCGGGCCGGAAGCTCGGGATGTCGACGTCGAGGTCGTCGCCGGCCGGTTCGACACCGAACTCGATCGACTGCAGCACCTCGGCAATCCGGTCCCGACCGAGGTCGGTGCCGAGGATGGCGTTGACCCGGTCGGTGCGGACCCGGATGGTCTCGCGTGCGGGCAGGTCGCCCCGTGCATCGACCAGGTCGGGTGCCAGCGTGGCGCCGGCTGGCGCCAGCAGCTCGGCGAAGCGCCGCATGGCCAGCTCGATGACCTCCGGGTCGCAGCCCCGTTCGAAGCGGGCCGAGGCCTCGCTGCGCAGACCCAGCCGTCGGGCGCTCGTGGCGATGCTCATCGGGTCCCACCAGGCCATCTCGAGGGCCACGGAGGTGGTCCCGGCGTCGATCTCGGTGTTGGCCCCGCCCATGATCCCGGCGATGCCGATGGCGACGTCGTCACCGTCGGCGATCACGCCGTCGGCGGCCGTCAGCGTGCGCTCGACACCGTCGAGGGTCTCGATGACCTCTCCGTCGCCGGCACGCCGGATCCGGAAGGCAGCGCCGGCGACCCGAGCCAGGTCATAGGTGTGGTTGGGCTGGCCCAACTCGAGCATCACGTAGTTCGAGGCGTCGACCACGCTGTTGATGGGCCGCTGCCCGAGTGCGTTGAGGCGGTTGGCCAGCCAGCGGGGCGAGGTGCCGACCGAGACCCCGTCGAGGACCCGGAGGCCGAAGCGGCCGCAGAGTCCGGCATCGAGGATCTCGACCGTGACGCGGCCGGCGGCGCCTTCGCCCGACTCGGGGACCATCGGCTCGGGTAGTGCGAACGGCACGCCCTGGCGGGCTGCCAGGTCCCTGGCCACGCCGGCGACGGACATGGCGTCGGGCCGGTTGGGGTTGACCTCGAGGTCGTAGAGCACGTCGGCACGCAGGTCGAGCGCCTCGGCCAGTGCGGTACCCGGCGAGGACCCCCCGTCGAGGACCAGGATGCCTTCGGCGTCGTCGCCGAGGCCGATCTCGGTCGGCGAGCAGAGCATGCCGTTCGACCACTCGCCCCGGAGCTTGCGGCGGGCGATCTCCATGCCGCCGGGCATGACCGTGCCCAGCGTCGCCAGGGGCACCAGGTCGCCCACCGACATGTTGAAGGCGCCACAGCAGATCTGGAGCGCCTCGCCGTCGCCGGCATCGACATCGACGAGTTGGATCCGGTCGGCATCCGGATGGGGCCGCAGTTCGAGCACCCGGGCCACGACGATGCCGTCGAGCCCCTCGCCCAGCATCGACATCTGCTCGACCACCAGGCCGAGGTCGCTCAACTGGTCGCCGATCAGGGAGGGGTCGCCCTCGACGGGTGCGAAGTCGCGCAGCCACGACAGCAGGACCTTCATGCCACGGCTCCCATCAGAACTGCCCCAGGAAGCGGTGGTCGTTGCGGAACAGCTCGCGCAGGTCGTCGATGCCGTGGCGCATCAGCGCCAGGCGGTCGAGGCCGAAGCCGAAGGCGAAGCCCGACCACTCCTCGGGGTCGAGCCCGCAGGAGCGCAGCACGTTGGGGTGCACCATGCCGCAGCCGCCGAGCTCCAGCCAGCTGCCGTCGGGACGGCGGATGTCGAACTCGGCGGACGGCTCGGTGAACGGGAAGTACGAGGGCCGCAGGCGCGAGGTGAACCCGGCCCCGAAATAGGCGGTGGTGAACGCCTCGAGCGTGCCTGCCAGGTCGCCGAAGGTGATGTCCCGATCGATGACCAGGCCCTCGATCTGGTGGAACACCGGCATGTGGGTGGCATCGGCCGTGTCGCTGCGGAACACCCGGCCCGGCATGATCGAGTAGATTGGCGGCTCCTGGTCCTCCATCACCCGGATCTGGACCGGCGACGTGTGGGTGCGCAGCAGCGTGCTCTGTGGCTCTCCGTACTCGACGTAGAGCGTGTCGTACATGTCGCGGGCGGGATGGCCGAGCGGAAAGTTGAGGGCGCCGAAGTTGTGCCACTCGTCCTCGATCTCGGGTCCCTCGGAGACCGTGTAGCCCATGCCGACGAACAGGTCCTCGAGCCGCTCCCAGGTCTGGGTGACGACGTGGCGGTGGCCGAGGCGACGGCCCCGGTCGAACTCTGTCAGGTCGAGGCGCTCGGCTTCGAGCACCACGGCCCGTGCCCCGGCGGCCAGAACGGAGCGCCGCTCGGCGATCAGGCGCTCGACCTCGGTTCGGACCTCGTGGACACGGCGGCCCACCACCTTGCGCTGGTCGGGCTCCATGCCGCCCAACTGGCTGCGCACGGTCGCCAGCACCGACCTCTTCCCCAGCAACTCGGCATCGACCGCCGCGAGGGCGTCGAGGTTCGCAGCGTCCGCAACAGCGGCTCCAGCAGCGGTGAGGTGTGCGTCGAGATCCAGGTCCATCAGAGGCAGTCGGCCGTTTCAACGGTCGATGCGAGGCTAGGGCAGACGACCACTCCGGAGGATGACCATTCCGGGGCAGCCGGGAAGTCGGTGGTCTGACCGCCGGTCATCGGGTGGCGAGGGCGTAGAGGAGCACGGATCCGGCGACGGCCACGTTGAGTGAATCGCCCGACCCGGTCGTCGGGATGGTCACGAGGCCGTCGCAACGGGCGAGGATGTCGTCGGCGAGGCCATGCGGCTCGTTGCCGAGCAACAGCGCCATGGGCTCGTCGTCCGGCACCTCGGTGGGTGCGATGCCGCCGTCGGACACGCTCCCCCAGCTTGTGCGGCCGGAACCCTCGATCTGGCCGAACGCCTGCCCGATGGCGTCGGTCCCCTCGAAGATGGCAAACGGGAGCCGGAACAGGGAACCGGCCGTGGCCCGGACGCACTTCGGGTTGTAGGGATCGACTCCGCCCGCGAAGACGATGCCCGAAGCGCCGAAGGCCTCGGCGGACCTGACGAGGGTGCCGGCATTGCCAGGGTCGGCGAGTTCGGCCAACACGACGAGGACGCCGTCGGTCGGCAGATCGGCAAGGGGGACGTCATGGCGGTCGACCACGGCCACGGCCGGTTGGGCCGACCTCGTCGTGGTCAACCCGTCGAAGACGTCGTCATCGACCAGGAGGCACGGGACATTCGAGCGTTTCGCAGCCGCGACGACGTCGGACGAGGCCGACGCCGACGGGACGAGGACCTGTTCGACCTCGCGTCCGGCCAACAGGGCATCGACGATGAGGGTCGGCCCCTCGACGAGGTACACGCCCTCGTCACGCCGGAACGTCCGATCGCGGGCCAGCCTGCGGACGCGGGTCAGGGCCCGGTTGCGGCCACCGACGGTTTCGGTCACCGGTCGCGTCCGGTGACGGCCGGCGACCCGCTCAGGCGGCGTCGGCCGAGCCGACGGCCGAATCGACCAGGGCGGCGAAGGCCTTCGGGTCGGTCACCGCCAGGTCGGCGAGGACCTTTCGGTCCACCTCGATGCCGGCCTCGCGCAGGCCCGACACGAAACGGCTGTAGGTCGTGCCCTGCTGACGGCAGGCGGCGTTGATGCGCTGGATCCAGAGCCGACGGAACTGGCCCTTCTTGGCCCGGCGATCGCGGAACGCATAGTTCCCCGAGTGCATGACCTGTTCGTTGGCCGCGCGGAACGAACGGCTCTTGTTGCCGTAGTAGCCCTTCGCCTCCTCGAGGATGGCGCGGTGCTTCTTTCTGGCGTGGACGGCTCGCTTGACCCTGGCCATGGCATGACTCCTTGTCGAGTGTGTCGAAATCGTGGTTGTTCGGGGGACGGTCCGACGGTGGATGCCGTGGCCGTCGGGTGTTGACGGGTGTTCGGGTGCTCAGATGCCGAGTTGCTTGCGGACGGTCTTGGCGTTCGTCGGGTGGACGTCGCTCTCCTTGTTGAGGCGCCGCTTTCGCTTCGGTGCCTTCTTTTCGAGCATGTGGTTGAGGTTGCTGTTGCGCCGCTTGAGGCGACCGGTGCCGGTCACCTTGAAGCGCTTTGCGGCGCCACGGTGGGTCTTCATCTTCGGCATGTGGGAGCTCCTTGCTTCGATCTCGTGGTTCGTGGTGGTCAGGAGGCCTCGGCGGCCTTTTCGACGGGTGTCTCGGCGGGTGTCTCGGCGGGTGTCTCGGAGGGTGTCTCAGGAGCAACGGTCGCCGCAGGAGCGACGGTCGCCGCGGGAGCGACGGTTGCCGCAGTTGCCGGCGGAGCATCGGTTGCCTCGGCAGCAGCGGCCTCGGCAGCAGCGGCCTCGGCAGCGGCAGCCTTTGCCTCGGTTTCAGCCGTCACCCTGGCGACGGCCTCCTCGCGCTGGCGGCGTGTGGCCTGACCGGGCCCGAGCAGCATCGTCATGTTGCGACCCTCCTGCTTGGGGTAGGTCTCGACCCGACCGACGTGTTCGACCGCCTCAGCCACCCGGTCGAGGATGCGACGTCCCAGTTCGGGGTGTTGCATCTCACGGCCCCGGAACATGATCGTCACCTTGACCTTGCTCCCGTCGCCCAGGAACTGCTCGACCTTCTTGGTCTTGGTGACGAAGTCGCCGGGACCGATCTTGGGCCGGTACTTCATCTCCTTGACCAGGACGTGCGTGGACTTCTTGCGGGACTCCTTGGCACGTTGGGACTGTTCGTACTTGTACTTCCCGTAGTCCATGATCCGACAGACTGGCGGATCGGCCTTGTCGGCCACCTCCACGAGGTCGAGGTCGAGGTCACGTGCCATGGCGATCGCCTCAGGCAGCGGGCGGATGCCGATCTGGTCACCCTCGGGTCCGACGAGCCGCACCTCGCGTGCGCGGATGCGGTCGTTGATCCTGGGCTCCTGGTTGTCTGGCGTGACTATTGCTCGGCGCTCCTATGCGACATGCAGGTTCCTTTCCTGGTGGATATGGGATGCCCCCTTCGTACCCGGCCCGATATCGACGGGGTCGATGCCGAAAACGAAGGAGAGCGGGTGCCGGAAAGCCGACACCCGCCCGGGACAGGCGAGGCCGACGTGCGCCTCGGGCACAGGACAGGGCCTGTGTCACCGTGGATGCCTGACGGCCACCGACTGCATCGGCGGCGAAGAACCCGGCTCACCGTGGGTGGCCGGGTGGGGAGAACCCCGCTTTCCGCTCTGTTGTGGCCTCCTAGAGTACCAAGGTCGCCTCCGAGATGGAACCGGATGCGCCCACCCGCCCGTTCCCTCCCCACGATCGGATCCAAACCATGAGCAGCCTGTGGACCCCCGGCGGCGAGCACCCCGTCGATCCCATCGACCCCGTCGACCCCGAGGATGCCTCCGTCGAGGAGGCGCCCGCCGGGCAACCGTCCATCGACGACCCCCTGCCCGAGGGCCTGACCCCCGACGAGATGGAGCGTGCCGAGGCCATCGCACGTGAGATGGCGGCGGTCCAGGAGCAGCTCGCCGGCACGCCTGCCGAGATCGTCGTGTCGAACCACCTCATGGGGCTGTTCGAACTGGCGGCCATCCACCTCTCACAACAGCCTCCCAACCTTGCCCAGGCGGCTCTCGCCATCGACGCCCTGGGTGCCGTGGTCGACCGCCTGCAGGGGCGCCTGGGCGAAAGCGAGGCAACGCTACGCGACGCCCTCAACCAGATCCGGCTCACCTACGTCAGCGTCCAACAGGCGGTGGAAGCTTCCGAGAACGACACCGGGGACGACGGCGACGACGCCGACTGAGCCCCGCTAGGACGCCGGCCGGAGGTCGGACGCCTCCCAGCGGCCGGCACGCCCGGGCACCAGCGAAAAGGCCACGATCGCCCCCACGGCAACGGAACGCGTGCCGTCGGCCACCGCCGAGCAGTGGAACGGCCACCGGGCGTCGCCGTCGTCGGCGACCTCGCCGAGGCCCGACGAGTCGTCGAAGGCGAGCACCCTCCCCGATCGACGCACGCCGAGCGGAGTCGGCATCAGTGGACGATCTTGGACAGCGGCAGCTCGAGGATGTCCGTGGCGCCGACGTCCTTGAGCGCCGGGATCAGCACGTTGATCTCGGACTTTGCCACGACCGTCTCGACGGCGTAGCCCGACCCGCCGAACAACTCGTTGACGGTGGGCGACTTCATGGAGGGGATGAGCTCGATGACCCGGTCGAGTCCCTCGAGGGGCACGTTCATCTTCACGAGGACCTTGCCCCGGGCCTCGAGGGCGCCCTGCAGCAGCGTGAGGAGCTGCTCCATGGCGTGGCGCTTCTCGGGATCGGCGTAGGCGACGGGACTGGCTATGAGCTCCGTGTAGCTGGTGAGGATCGTGTCGATCACCTTGAGGCCCGCTGCCCGAAGGGCCCGGCCGGTCTCGGTGATGTCGACCACGACGTCGACGATGTCGGGCACCTTGGCCTCGGTGGCACCGTACGAGAGCCGGATGTCGGCCTCGACGCCCTGCTCGACGAAGTAGCGGCGGGTCAGTTCCGGGTATTCGCTCGACACCCGGACGCCGTCCGGCAGATCGGCCACCGAGCCGTACGGCGAGTCGCCGGGTACGGCGACGACGATTTGAACGGGTCGGGCCGTCGCCTTCGAATAGTGGAGCTCACCGAGCGAGACGACATCGCTGCTCGTCTCCTCGATCCAGTCCCGACCGGTGATGCCGAGATCGAACAGGCCGTCGGCCACGTAGGTCGGAATCTCCTGGGGGCGCAGGATCCGGACGTCGTCGACCCGGGGGTCGTCGATGGTCGCCCGGTAGTCGACCGAGGAGCTGCGGCCCACGGTCAGGTCGGCGGCCTCGAACAGTTCGAGGGTCGCCTTCTCGAGGGACCCCTTGGGAAGCACCAGTTTCAGCACGGGTCGAACCTACCGGGCGGCGTGGGCGCTGCCCCATGGGTTTTCGCGGTGCCTGGCGCCTCAGGAGCCGTCGAGCACCAGGTCGAGACGCAGGTCGTCGCCGAGTGCGACCACCGAGGCGAACCGCCCCCGCCGCAGCTCGGCCATGGTGGGGGCGCCCGGTCCGGCCAGCAGCGGTCGCCCGTCGTCGCCTCCGAGCAGGGCCGGAGCCAGGTACACGACGTAGCGGTCCACGAGTCCGGCCCGATGGAATCTTCCGGCCACGTCGGCACCGCCCTCGACCAGCAGTTGGAGCACACCCTCTGCGCCCAATCGGTCCAGCAGGTCCTCGAGCGGCCCCTCGTGGGTCTCGGCCGGCTGGACCCTCGCATCGCCGGCCACCGATCCCAACACGATGCGGCGTGGATCAACGACCGGCCCACCCCGGGACGACGACCAGTCGCGCACGGTCAGGGCGGGATCGTCGAGCCGGACCGTGCCCGCCCCCACACACACGGCATCGCTCTCGGCACGCAGCCTGTGGACGTCGGCGCGCGCCTCGGCTCCGGTGATCCAGGCGCTCGACCCGTCCGGGGCGGCGATGCGGCCATCGAGCGTGGCGGCCAGCTTGAGGACCACATAGGGGCGGCGGGTCCGGCGCTGGTGCAGGTAGGCCGCCAACTGCTCGGCGACCTCGGCCGCTGCGACGCCCTCGAGGACATCGATGCCGTCCTTCCGCAGGCGCGCTGTCCCCCGGCCGCTGACCTCGGGGTCCGGGTCGGTCACACCCACCACGACACGAGCGATGCCTGCACCGAGTATCGCCTCGGTGCATGGTCCGGTGCGGCCCTGGTGGTCGCAGGGTTCGAGCGTCGTGTAGAGGGTCGCACCCCGTGCGGATGCGCCGGCGTCGGCCAGTGCGTTGATCTCGGCATGGGGCCCACCCGGCGGACCCGTGGCGCCCGTCCCGACGACGACCCCGTCGGCGACGACGACGGCGCCCACCCATGGGTTCGGCGACGTGGCATGGCGCACGCTGGCTGCCGCTGCGACCGCCTGCAGCATGAGGTCGTGGTCTGCGGAGCTGCTCACAGGATCAGTGGCCCGGGTGGGGGTCGGCGTTGTCGACGAGGAGCCGCACGGCGTGGGGCACCACGTCGATGACCGCCTCGAGGCACTCGACACAACCACTGCTGGACCCCGGCGTGTTGAGCACGAGGGTGGTCCCGACGGTGCCGGCCGCTCCCCGGGAGAGGCGCCCCAGGGGGTTGACGAGCCGCATCGCCTCGGCGAGGCCGGGCGCCTCACGGTCGAGCACCGCCCGGGTGCCCTCCGGCGTGAGGTCCCTCGGCCCGAATCCCGTCCCGCCGGTCGTCACGATCAGGCCGTGGAAGCCGTCGGCCATGCGGGCGACGGTCGAGGCGACCGGCTCGACGCCGTCTGCGCACACGGCCCGTTCCACGACGGCCCAGCCCTCCTCGGCCATGCGGGCCTCGAGGGCGGCCCCTGAGCGGTCGTCGCGGGTCCCGTGGATGACCCCATCGGACACGGTGAGGACCTTGGCCGCCATCGTCTCCGGTGCCGGCCCGTCGGACGCGTTCATGGAGCGAGGGTACCGGAGCGGCTTCGAACGCCCGGTTCCCGACGAGTAGCGTGCCCGCCATGGGCGTCGACGAGTTGGCCGGCTTTTCGATCGACGAGTTCTCACACGGTGGCGTGAGCCGGACCGTCCTGCGCACCGGCGAGGGACCTGCGGTCATCGTGATGACCGAGATGCCGGGGATCACGCCCCGGGTCGCCGATTTCGGCAGACGGGTCGCCGAGATCGGTTGCACGGCCGTACTTCCCTCGCTGTTCGGCACGACCGGACGCAAGCCGTCGTTCGGCTATCTCCTGTCGAGCCTGACCAGGGGATGCATCTCCCGGGAGTTCACGTCGCTCCTTCGCCGCCGGACCTCGCCGGTCACCGACTGGCTCCGTGCGCTCGCCGCCTACGAGCACGGCCGATGTGGGGGCCCGGGCGTCGGCGCCGTCGGCATGTGTTTCACGGGTGGGTTCGCCCTGGGGATGATGCTCGACGAGCGGCTCATCGCCCCCGTCCTCAGCCAACCCTCGTTGCCGCTCCCCCTCGGCAAGCGCCGACGTCGCGATCTCGGCATCTCCGACCGTGACCTCGACGTGGCAAGGAAACGGGTCGACGACGGCGTCTGCGTCCTCGGCCTGCGGTTCGCCCTCGACTCGATGTCTCCCGTCGAACGCTTCGAACGCCTCCGGGAAGAGTTCGGCGACGGCTTCATCGGCATCGAGATCGACAACACGCCGGGCAACGCCCACCGCATCGGTCCCCGTGCCCACTCGGTGCTGACGGAGGACCTGGTCGACGAGCCGGGCCATCCGACCCGCGACGCCCTCGATGCCGTCCTCGGGCACCTGGCCACCAGCCTCCTCCCCGACTGAGCCGAGTTCGGGCCATCAGGCCAGGCGGTACCGGAAGACAGCCATGCCCTCGCTGTCGAGGTCCTGCGGGAGCAGGAGGCCTCCGGAGCCGTGCGGACGCCAGGGACCCCCGGGGGCGTCCGGAAGCAGGTCGGCGACGGCCCGGATGCGTTCGTCGACCCCCGTCGTCTCGGCAGCGGTGACGGTGCACACGCTGTAGAGCAACTGCCCACCGGGCCGTACCAACGGGAGCGCTGCCTCCAGCAGGCGCACCTGCAGGTCCGCCAGGCGCTCGACATCGTCGGGACCGGAGCGCCAGCGGGCGTCCGCCCGACGCCGCAGGACCCCGAGTCCCGAGCACGGTGCGTCGACCAGCACCCGGTCGAAGGACGCCTCACGGAACGGGGGACGACAGCCGTCGGCCTGGACGAGCCGGCAGTCGACCTCAAGGCGTTCGGCATTCGACCCCACGAGTCCCAGGCGGGACCATCGCAGGTCGACCGCCACCACCCGGGCTCCCGACCCCGCCATCGCCGTGGCCTTGCCGCCGGGGGCTGCACACAGGTCGAGGATGCGTTCGTCCGGGGCCAGTCCCTCGACGGCGAGTCGGGCCACGAGTTGGGAGACCCGGTCCTGGTGGTAGCCGTCGGCCCTGACCACGGCAGGCGCGGCCGTGTTCATCGCCGCCAGCGCACGGAGCGCCTCATGTTCACCGAGGTCGGTGACGAGACGATCGACGATCCAGTCCGGGTAGCTCAGCTCGGTGGCCGGCGAGGGCCACTCGGGATCGTGGTCGGCCAGTCGTCGCAGCACGGCGTTGCAGAGGCCACGCGCCCGCTTCGGGGCGGTATCGACGGTTGCGGAGACCGCTGCGTGGGCGGGCACGCCACCCCACCGGAGCTGGTAGGTCCCCAGCCGCAGGACGCGGCGCACGACCGGTTCGACGTCGTCGTGCAGAAAGCGGTCGATCAGGTGGTCGCAGGCCCGTCGCATCCGCGTCGTGCCGTACACCAGGTCGGTACAGAAGGCCCGGTCCCGACGGTCCATGCCCGAGCGGTCCAGGGCTGCGCCGAGCGCCAGGTTGGCGTAGGCCCCGTCCTCGTCGATGCGTCGCAGCACCTCCAGGGCGAGACGACGGGGGTCGGAGGCTGCCTTCACCCCATGCACTCGCCGGGTTCCGGACGGGCACCCGACAGCCATGCGGCGGCCGGCATGCGCCGACGGTCACGGGGCTGGACCTCGAGCAGCCTGAGCCCGCCGTCGCCGGTCGCCACGACATCGCCCAGGAGCGTCCCGGCGCCGGCCGGGGAACCGTGGTCGACCACCGATGCGTCCCACACCTTGAGGCGCTCGCCACGGAAGGTGGCCCAGGCACCTCCGATGCGGACGATCCTGGCGAGGTCGGCGGCCGGGCGATCCCATACCAGTCGACGGTCGGCCGACTCGATCCGATGCGCGTAGGTCGTCGGTCCCACCTGTGGTGCGACCGGTCCCAGCCCAGCGTGCAGGGTGTCGACGAGCAGGGAGCTTCCCGCCGCCACCAGGCGATCGCGCAGCATGTCGGCGCTGTCGCCGCCGACCTCGAGCACCTCGCGGGCGTAGATGCCGCCCGTGTCGAGACCCTCCTCCACGGCCATGACACACACGCCGGTCTGCTCGTCGCCGGCGAGGATCGCCCGTTCGACGGGCGCCGCACCCCGCCATCTCGGCAACAGCGAGAAGTGGAGGTTCACCATCGGCAGGACGGCGAGGAGGTCCACAGGGATCAGACGGCCGAATGCCACCACGACGCCGAGATCGGCCCCACGGTCAGCGACCGCATCGAGGTCGTGGGAGACCGGCAGGCCGAGTTCCTCGGCCGCTGCCTTCACCGCAGTCGGGGTCCGTTCGTTGCCACGGCCGCGTCGGCGGTCCTCGCCGGTCACGACCAGGGCGATGTCGAAGCCGGCAGCATGCAGCGCCACGAGGGGTGGCACGGCAGCCGCCGGCGTGCCCAGGTACACCAGCCGACGAGGTTGCACCGGGGGCGGTGCGATCAGAACAATCGCAGGCCTCCGCCGGCCGGTTCCGGCATGCTGGCAGTGAGGGTGCGTTCGCGGAGGAACCGCTGCGCCTCACGTCGTTGGTCCTCATCGAGGTGGTCGACGATGAGGACGCCGTCGAGGTGGTCGAGTTCGTGCTGGAACAGCCGTGCCTCGAGTTCATCGGCCTCGATCGAGACCTCGTTGCCGTCGAGGTCGATGCCGACCAGGTGGATCAGCTTGGGGCGCACGATCTCGAAGGTGAGGTCGGGCACGGAGAGGCAGCCCTCGTCGAACGACCACTCCCCGTCGGACTCCACGATCTCGGGGTTGACGATCACCCCGCCGGCCTCGCCATGGTCGTAGACGAAGAACCGTTGCTGCACGCCCACCTGTGGGGCGGCCAGTCCGATGCCTGCAGCCTCATACATCGTCTCGAACATCTCGTCGCACAGGCGGGCGAGGGCACCGTCGACGTCGGTCACATCGTTCGCCCGCGTCCGTAGGACGGGGTCGCCGATCATCCGAATCTCGCGGGCTGCCACGACAGCAAGGCTACCGTCGGGGTCGTGGAGGATTGGAACGACGACGCGCTCCCTGGATCGGGTGACGAGACCACCGACCGCGCCACCGACCGCGCCACCGACCGCTCCACCGACCGCGCCACCGACCACTACTGGACCGGCTCGCCGGAGCTGCGCTCGCGCCCGCGGGATATCGACCTGCTCCTGCCCGACCTCGACCTGCGCCTCACCACCGACAACGGCGTGTTCGCCGCCGACCGGATCGACAGCGGCACCCGGTACCTGCTCATGGAGGGATCCGCTGCGCCTGAGGGCGTCTCCGAGTTGCTGGACCTCGGATGTGGCTACGGAGCCATCGCCGTCGTGCTCGGCCTGCGCAACCCCGCCGCACGCGTCTGGGCGGTCGACGTCAACCCACGCGCACGGGACCTGTGTCGGGCCAACGCCGTCGCAGCCGGTGCCGGCAACGTCGTCGTCGCAGAACCCGACGAGGTGCCAGAGGGACTCCGCTTCGACGCCCTGTGGTCGAACCCTCCGATCCGCATCGGCAAGGACGCCCTCCACGCGCTGCTCGAACGTTGGTTGGACCGGCTGGCACCGGGCGGCCGCGCCCACCTCGTCGTCCAGCGCCATCTCGGCGCCGACTCGTTGGCCAGCTGGCTGGACCACCACGGCTGGGCCACCACGCGTCGAGCCTCCCGGAAGGGCTACCGGCTGCTCGACGTGTCAGCGAGACCCGGCGACGAAGGGACCCCCCGATGAGGAACCTCGGCGATACCGGCCTGAAGCGACTCCATCGGGACTGGCGCAGGCGCACCGACGTCGAGGTGGCGCTGCTCCTCGACAACGTCCAGACCCCCTACAACGTGGGTGCCATCCTGCGCACCGCCGCCGCCTACCGGGTGGCGCACCTCTGGCTGGCCGGTGCCACAGCTCCGCCGACCCATGCCAAGACGCACAAGACCGCCCTCGGCACCTCGCGCTACCTCGAGTGGACGACCTGCGAGACCGTCGAGGAAGCCGTGGACTCGATCCGCGGGGCAGGCTTCGCGCTGGTCGGCGTCGAACTCGCCGATGGCGCCGTCCCGCTCCACGAGGCGACGTTTCCGGAACGGACCTGCCTGGCATTCGGGCACGAGGACCGTGGGCTCTCCGACGCCGTGCTCGGCGCCTGCGACCCGGTGGTGTTCATTCCCCAGCTCGGCAAGGTCGGAAGCCTCAACGTGGCGACCGCCTGCGGGATCGCCCTCTACGAGGTGCACCGCCGCCTCTGGTGAGCCCGACCGTCGCCGATCGGCGGGAAGTCCTCAGATTCTGGTCGGGTCGACCTCGATCCGGAGCCTGCCGGCCGGGCGCTGCACCGATGCCAGGAGGTCCGCGAGTGCTGCGGGGTCGGGGGCACGGACGAGCCACGATCCGTCCTTCGGGCCGAGGATGTCGGCACCGTCGGGAATCTCCAGTCGCTCGATGAACTCGGCCGCCACGGCGCCCGACACCTGCGCCACGGCGGTGAACGGCGGCAGCCCGAGGAGTCGACGCCGACCCGCCTCGGGCCCGGCGAGGCGGCCCGGATCGGCATGCAGGACCGCCTGGAGCACTTCGTGGCCGGGCTGTCGGGTCTGCACGGCCAGTCGGCCACCGTCCGATCGGGGTCCGACGAGCCGGGCCGCACGCACAAGGAGTGCCATGGCCTGTTCGGCGGCCCGCATGCGGGGAGCCAGCAGTTCCTGGTCGAACTCGAGGAAGACGACGCGTGCGGCACGGTCGATCCGGTGCAGGACCGCCTCGGTGCCGATGTACACGTCGGCTGCGGCGATCTCGGCGGCATCGGTCTCGGCCGTCACCTCGACCACCGGTCGCCCGGCCAACGCCTCGAGTTCCTCCCGGACCCTCGTGACGCCGGCCCGCAGGTTGCGGAACCTCGTGCTGCCGCACTCGGCGCAGACCACCGGACGACGGCTTCCGTCGATCGGACATTCGAAAACTTCCTCGTCGGCCTGGGTCAGGGGCACCCGATGCTCCTCGCATCGTGCCAGGTCGCCACATCCCGCACAGGCGAGGAGCCTCGAACGGCCCCGGCGGTTCAGGACGCACACCACGGGAAGGCGTGCGGTCACGTCCGGTGCCTCCCAGTCCCGTCGCAGGATCGGCACCAGCGCCTCACCCAGCAGTCCCGCTCGCACGGGGTCGTCGTTGCGCCGGTCGATCACGTCGAGGATCGGCCAGCCGGCCCGCTCCTCGGCCCTCGAAGAGGTCAGCTCGGCTCCCCACGCCAACGCCTCGAGGCTCGGACAGGGCGAGGCGAGCACACAGGGAACGCCGGCCCGGCGGGCACGCTCGATGGCGATGTCGCGTGCGTTCCAGGTCGGCGCACGTTCCTCCTGGAGCGATTCGTCGTGTTCGTCGAGGACGACGACGGCAGCCAGGTCGCGTACCGGCGCCAGCGCAGCCGCCCTGGCCCCGAGGACGAGGCCGCCTGCTGCCGCTCCCGCCCACTCCCTGGGGACCACCGACACCGGCAATCCGGTCCGTCGCAGCCGCGCCGCCAGGCGCCCGACCATCGCCAGCGTCGGCGCCACGACGAGCGTGTCACCACGGCGGGCAGCGGCGAGGACCAGCGGCAGGACGTCGGAGTTCGGAGCCAGTCGAACCACCGATCTCGGTTCGTCGAATGCGCCCTCGGCCCAGAACGCCGGACCGGAAGGGACCGGGACCGCTCGGCGCCGTGCCGGCTCGATGCGCACCCGGTTGGGCGACGAGGCCGTCGTGAGCAGGGTGGCGGTGCGTCCCGCCCACCGATGCGCAGCCCAACGGGCGAGTTCGATCACGTCGGGATGGGGACCGAGGCCTCCGAGGTGCGCCAGGGGCCGCAGCGCGACACCCGGCGGTGGTTCGACGTCGTCCTCGACCACCCACGCACCGACACGACGGCCGGCGAGCACGATGCGGACCTGGGTGCCCACGCGGACCAGTTCGGCCCGACCGTCCTCCTCCCATGCCTCGGGGACCAGGTAGTCGAACGTCCGGTCGATGGCCGCTACATCAGGGAGGACGCGCACGACGCGTCCCAAGGGGGCCTCCGACGGTTCGGGGACGGCCGCATCGTCGGCCGCAGGGTCATCCCCGCCGAAGGGCAGCCGGCCCTGGTCTCCGTCGGGGCCGGTCACCCGGGAGGCCGGATCAGGCCAGGCCGAGGAAGGACCGGACGTCGTCCGTCCGGTTCGTCTGCTCCCACGGGAACCCATCGCGTCCGAAGTGCCCGTAGGCGGCGGTCGGCAGGTAGATCGGCTGCTTCAGGTCGAGGTCGCGGATGATCGCCGCTGGGCGCAGGTCGAACAGTTCGGTGATGCAGTCCGAGATCTTCTCCGGGTCGACGGTCTCGGTCCCGAACGTCTCGACCAGCACCGACACCGGGTGGGCCATGCCGATGGCGTAGGCCACCTGGACCTCGCAGCGGCGGGCTGCTCCGGCGGCGACCAGGTTCTTCGCCACCCACCGGGTGGCGTAGGCGGCCGAGCGGTCGACCTTGCTCGGGTCCTTTCCGGAGAAGGCGCCGCCCCCGTGGCGGGCCATGCCGCCGTACGTGTCGACGATGATCTTGCGGCCGGTCAGGCCGGCGTCGCCGACCGGGCCCCCGATCACGAACCGGCCAGTCGGGTTGACGTGGACCTCGTAGTCGTCGTCGGCGAACTGCTCGGGGATGACCGGGGTGATGACCTGTTCGATCAGGTCGGGCCGGATCATCCGGTCGCGGTCGATCCCGGGGTTGTGCTGCGTCGAGACGAGCACGGTCCTGAGCCGGACGGGTCGGTCGTCCTCGTACTCGAAGGTGACCTGGGTCTTGCCGTCGGGTCGCAGGTAGGGAATCGTTCCGGACTTGCGGACGTCGGCTTGGCGCTCGGCCATCCGGTGGGCCAGGTGTATCGGCAGTGGCATCAGGACATCGGTCTCGTCGGAGGCGTAGCCGAACATCATCCCCTGGTCGCCGGCGCCCTGGCGGTCGAGGTCGTCCTCTTCGCCGGAACTCCCCGAGCGCGTCTCCTCCGAGGCGTCGACACCCCTGGCGATGTCGGTCGACTGGGCATCGAGGGCGATCATGACGCCGCAGGTCCCGCCGTCGAAGCCGTAGTCCTCGTTGTCGTAGCCGATGTCCTTGATCGTCTCACGCACGATCGTGGCGATGTCGACGTAGCCGTTGCAAGTGACCTCGCCGGCCACCACGACCAGGCCGGTGGTCACGAGGGTCTCGCAGGCCACCCGGCTCTCGGGGTCCTCGCTCAGCATGGCGTCGAGGATGGCGTCGGAGATCTGGTCGGCCATCTTGTCGGGATGGCCCTCGGTGACCGACTCCGAGGTGAAGGTCCAGGTCCTGCTCACGAATCCACTCCGTTTCCGGCTCTCCGCCGATGTCGGATGTCGATGGCGGCGTCGAGTACCGCACGGGCGATCTGCCGCTTGCCGGTCAGGGGAACCATGGCCTCGCCCCCTTCAGCGTCGAGCAGCAGCACGGCGTTGGTGTCGTGCTCGAAGCCGGTGTCCGGAGCGGAGACGTCGTTGGCGACGATGAGGTCGGCTCCCTTGGCAGCCAGCTTCGCCGCCGCATTCTGCCGCAGGTCCGAGGTCTCGGCGGCGAATCCGACGATCACCTGTCCGGGCGTCCGGGTACGGCCCAGTTCGGCGAGGATGTCGGTGGTGGGCTCCAGGCGGATCTCGGGCGGACCGTCGGCCTTCTTGATCTTCTGGCCGGCCACGTCGACCGGTCGGAAGTCGGCGACCGCCGCCGCCATGAAGACGTAGTCGGCTCCCGGAGCCAACTGCCCGACGGCGGTGGCCATCTCGGCGGCCGTCTCGACAGCGATCACCTCGATCCCCGGTGCACGGGGCGCACGCTCGGGCACGGTCGACACACAGAGCACCTTGGCGCCACGGGCTGCCGCCTCGGCGGCCAGGGCATGGCCCTGCTTGCCGGAGGAACGGTTGCCGAGATACCGGACGGGACAGATCGGCTCACGGGTACCGCCGGCGGTCACCAGGACGGTCCGGCCCTCGAGGTCGTGTCCGCCCCCGGTGAGCACACGCTCGACCGCAGCGACGATCACCTCGGGTTCGGCGAGGCGCCCGGCCCCGATGTCGCCGCCTGCGAGGCGGCCTTCGTCCGGGCCGACGATCTCGACGCCACGGGCGGCCAGCACCTGAACATTTTCCTGCACCGCCGGCTGCTCCCACATCTCTGTGTGCATGGCGGGACAGACGATCACCGGCGCCCGGGTGGCGAGCAGCGTCGCGGTCAGGAGGTCGCCCGAGCGGCCGGACCGGTAGTCGGCAAGGAGCCGGGCCGTCGCCGGACACACGACGATCGCATCGGCGCCCTGGCCGAGGCGGGTGTGGGGAATCGGGTGTTCCTCGTCCCAGAGGGAGGTCTGGACGCGCTCGGACGCCAGGGCGTCGAAGGTGGCCGCACCGACGAAGCGCAGTGCGCCCTTCGTCAGGATCGGGGCGACATGGGCGCCCGCATCGACCAGGCGGCGACACACGTCGATCGCCTTGTAGGCGGCGATGCCGCCGGTGACGCCGAGGACGATCCGCCGCCCCTGGAGGTTGCCCATGTCGGGCAAGGGCTCAGGCGCCCTCTTCGGGGGCGTCATCGGTGTCTTCGGCGAGCTCGAGGGCGGCGAGCGCGGCCAGTTCCTCGTCGGTCGGCTCGGTCTCCTCGGGAGGCTCGACGGCGATGATCTTGTCGGCCGAGATCTCCTCGAAGGCGATCGACAGCGGCTTGCGGGCGGTGGAGGTCACCTGCGGGGGGATCGACGAACCGAGGCCCTCGCCCAATTGGCCGAAGTAGG
>Ga0209554_1000440_pt1 | contig 35526 bp, 26 predicted proteins | sample MarorgKNORR_S2LV_5_FD_188221 | JGI IMG/M metagenome (GOLD analysis project Ga0209554, IMG submission 188221) | Marine microbial communities from the Southern Atlantic Ocean, analyzing organic carbon cycling - Bottom_A/KNORR_S2/LV (SPAdes) (version 2) | ecosystem: Environmental > Aquatic > Marine... | reverse complement strand
TGTTGCTATTCAACGGTAACAGTCAAAGGGGTGGTGTAGTGGGCAACACTTACCCAATGGGTAGGTGCTGCTATGCTCGGACTCCAAGGAAAAACCGCATTTGTTTTTGGTGTGGCAAGTGAGGATTCTATCGCTTGGGCTATTTGCCAACAATTGGCTGCCTCTGGTGTCACTCTATATCTGGGATACCAGAAGAGATTTATGAGCCGAGTTTTCCAATTAAAAGATAAATTACCTCAGATTGAGGGATTCTATCCACTCGACGTTGCAACCGATGCAGATACCAAGGAATTTTTTGACGCATTTTCAGCCGAAAATCCAGGCTTAAAAGTAGATATTTTAATTCATGCCATCGGATTTGCACCGCGTTCATGTTTTGACCGGCCAATTTTATTTGTTGAAGATCAAGATATTAACACAGCAATGACTATCTCGGCCAATTCCCTGCAAAGATGTTTGAAATTCGCATTACCTTACCTCAATGAAAATTCATCAACAATAACTCTAACATATGCTGCGGCAAATCGTTTCGTTCCAAACTATGGAATTATGTCCATGGCCAAAGCAGCATTGGAATGTTGGACCCGTGAACTCGCTTGCCACTTAGGACCCGATGGGCATAGAGTAAATGCGATTTCATCAGGACCAATTCCAACACTCGCTGCTGGAGGTATTCCCGGTTTTGACAAAATCCTTGAGCATGTTGAGGCCAATGCACCTCTGCGCCGAAATGTCAGTCAATCGGATGTTGCAGGTGCAGCAATATGGCTTGCAAGCCCACTTTCAAATGGTGTGACCGGACAATGCATCTATGTTGATGCAGGATATTCCATTACGATGGTACCTCAAAGTATCATGGACAATTGAGGTGCATTTCTATGGCTCTTACAACTGCAGATGGCAAGGATTGCGGAGGGATTGAGCAAGGACCCTTTGAACCAATTGCAGTAATTGGATTGGCTGCGATAATGCCAGATGCAGAAAACGTTGAGCAATTTTGGCAGAATATCATAGATGCAAAAGTCAGCATTAAGCAAATCCCAGAAGGAAGATGGCCTGGGCCTTCAAACAACTTCTGGAAGCAAGGTGGACCAGGGAATGTGGAAGAAGGCTATACTTACTCCAAAATCGGCGCTCTTGTCAAAGGATATGAATTCGATTGGCGCAGATGGAGGCAACCACCAGGTACTCTTCCGCAAATTGATATTTGTCAACAATGGGCAGTTACCGTTTCAGCTGATGCAATTGAGGATGCAGGTTTTGATGGAGAAAACAAAGATATTGACCGTGTTAGAACAGGTGTTGTTTTTGCAAATGCATTAGGTGGAGAGAATCGTAATATGTCAAATATCCGTGTTTGGTCAAATCATACAAAACAATTGGCATCTCAACATGGATTACCCGAATCTAATATGGATTCGTTTATTGAAGATGTTATTCAAGGAACTCCGAGAATTGATGAAGATACAATGCCTGGCGAATTGGCTAATGTTGTATCTGGTAGAGTTGCAAATCTTTTGGACTTACAAGGTCCCAATCATGCCATGGATGCTGCTTGTGCATCGTCTATGGCAGCGGTATTGGATGCTTGCAGATTATTACAAACAAGACAAGTTGATACAATGCTTGCTGGGGCAAGCGACCGTACAATGGATCCTGCAACCTTTGCAAAGTTCAGCGCAATTGGTGCTTTATCAGCAACTCATTCAACTCCCTTTGATGCCAAAGCAAATGGTTTCGTAATGGGTGAAGGTGCCGGCGTATTACTTCTCAAGCGCCTCGGCGATGCTATTCGCGATGGTGATGAGATAAAGGCTGTAATCAGAGGAATCGGCGGTTCATCAGATGGACGTGGCAAGGGAATTACTGCCCCCAGCCAGAGAGGGCAAGTTCAAGCGATGGCCCGTGCTTACAATCAAGCAGGGTATGAAGCATCAACCGTTCAGTTAGTTGAAGCACATGGGACATCAACCAAAGTCGGTGATGCTACTGAATTATCGACACTATCACGTCTATGGACTGGATTTGATGGCGGCGATCATATCGCTGTCGGTTCAATTAAATCGCAGATTGGGCACCTAAAGGCAGCAGCAGGTATTGCTGGAATAATGAAGTCTGTTCTTGCCTTATACCACCGGACAATTCCTCCAAGTGCAGGTTTTGAAACTCCAAATCCAACAGTGGAGTGGGGGAATATTCCGTTCTTCGTACCGACTCAAGCCATGGAATGGCCAAGACCTGAATCAAATCCGAGAAGAGTAGGTGTATCCGCATTCGGTTTTGGTGGAACCAATTTCCACATTGCGCTCGAAGGATATGAGCCAGATTATCACGCACCACTTGCTCAACATTGGCAACAGCGATGGGATGCATATTCACAGCCAATAGAAGGTTCACAAAGCAACCGAACAAGTGGGGAAGTTGCAGCCTCAATCTTAGATTCCACAGCATCACCTTCAATGACCCATCAACAATTGAAAGAGGTTGAAGGTGGGATGTTATTGCTTTCAGGTAGTGACATCGTTCAATTAAAGCAACAAATTGAAGCGATTTCATTTGAAGGTCCAAATTTTGATGATGACCCTAGAGGACTTCGCTTATCACAAGCACTTGATTCCATTAGTGGGGATTTTTCATCTTCAGACAATGTTAGAATGGCACTCATTGCAACATCATGGGCTGAATTCAACAAACGCTGTGCTCTTGCACTGAAGGCGATGGATGACAAAGAGAAGTGGGGATTCTTGCAATCTCAAGGAGTTCTGTTAACCGACGATGCAGCATTACTGCCACAAGCCAAGGTTGCCCATATGTACCCTGGCCAAGGTAGTCAATATGTTGGAATGACACATGACCTTTGGCAAAGATATTCTTCTGTACAAGAAGTTTGGAAGCAATCCGATATTACTATGACCGAAGTCTTGAATGGTGAAAGTTTGTCATCATTTATCCTTCGTTCTGGATTGTCAAAAGAACAGTTGATTGAAGCGGAAAACAAACTCAAGCAAACAGAATATACTCAACCAGCAATGCTAACTGCAGATTTGGCAATTGAAAGGGCGTTGAATGACCACGGTCAGACACCTGACATGGTCGCTGGCCACTCTTTAGGAGAATATGCAGCATTGATGTCAGCAGGTATTCTCGACATGGATGGTGCACTTCGTGCAGCAGCAGCAAGAGGTACTGAAATGGGCTCAGTAGAAGTTGATGACAAAGGATTAATGGCTAGTGTTAGCGCACCATATGATGAAGTTGCAGCAATTATTGAACAGGTCGATGGATATGTTATCGCCGCAAATAAGAACTCACCAAAGATGACTGTTATCGCTGGTGAAACCGTACCGGTTAAGGCGGCGATGGCCGAATTTGAAAGCCGCGGATTCAAATGTGTTGCCTTGGCGACAAGTCATGCATTCCACTCCAAGATAGTAGCACCCGCAAATGAGCCATTGCGCCGATTTTTAGAAGATCTTGATATACGCTGGCCAACGATTCCAATCACTGCAAATGTAGATGGGAAATTTTACCCAATGTCTGGAGAGGGTGATTCAAAACAGGCGATACTAACCCAATTAGCACCACAAATGGCATCGGCGGTAGAGTGGACTAAACAAATCCAAACAATGTATTCATCAGGTGCGCGAGTATTCATTGAAGTTGGTCCGAAGCGAGCACTGAGTATGTTTGCCACTCAAATTCTTGAGGGGCAACCATCATTGCCGATAATGACAAATCATCCAAAGCAAGGTGGAATTGCATCTTTCCTATCCGCCTTAGGTATGCTTGCTCTAGTGGGCAAGAGAACACAATGGCCAACTGGTAATTCACCAGTATTGACCGAAGCATTCCGTGCTGGACCGATTGAAGCACATCAATCTAGCACAATATCCACTTCACAAACAAGTTCTTCTCTCGAAGATTTACGCACCTCAGCCAGACCTCTACCAAGTGGTTCAGGACAAGCGGCCACTACAACAGTTGCCCAAATAGCAACAGTTTCTTCACAAAAAGACCCAAAACAAATTGCTGGGGAAGCCAAGATCGCATATCTTGGAGACCGTCTTTCAGCACTAACAGGGTATCCGGCAAGATTCTGTAATGGAATGGTCAATCTTCGCCTCGGACTTGGGATGTCAGATTCTGCCCTTGGTAATCTATTGCAAACCATAGCCAATGAATGTCAAACCGATGCAGGGGTTGATATTAGTACCGCTGAAACCGCAGAAGATATCACGCACTGGATTACATCAGTTCCGTCACAATGGTCTGCTCAGTCCAATATTACTCGATTGGCCAATACAAATAATTCTCAACAAGGTGCAACAGTTGTTACATCTGGAAATGATGCAATGGCAAACCGTAGAGCAGACCCATATGTCATCACTGGAATATCACTAGGCCTTCCTGGTGGCGAAAAGGTATTCGATGAAGATACCTTTGAACGTCTTGTTCGTGGTGAAACTTGTATTAGCGAAGTTTCAGATGAGTACAAACAGAGATTACTTGACAAGAATTTAGTTCGTCTAATCAAGGGAAGAGATGGTTCTGTCAATATGGAAAAGGCCACTGAATTCAGTGATATTCCGCAATTGGCAGGATTAAAATCTGCTTTTGATATTTCTGAAGAATTTGGAATTGATCCAAAGGTGGTATTGGCGTGGGATATTTCCACACAGTTGGCTGTAGCTGCTGGATTACTGGCATTGCGCGATGCAGCAATACCGCTTACTCCCGTTGAGCAAGTGGGCAAAGGCGGCCTTAGAGTGATTAGAAGTTGGCAAGTGCCTCAAGTTCAAAGAGATAGAACTGGCATTGTCTTCTCCTCCTGTTTCCCAGGAATGCAGATGGCTAAGAAACACGCCAAGAATAACGGTGATGATGGTGAAGGACAATTTGACCGAAGATACCTATTCCAAACCCTCAGCATGGGGCATTCACAATTCGCACAATACACTGGTATTCGTGGGCCGAATACTACGATTAATCTTGCATGCGCTTCAGCGACAGCAGCGTTTGGTGTTGCAGAAGATTGGCTTGCAGCAGACCGAGTAGACCGCGTGGTAATCATATCTGGTGACGATGTGACCGGCGATGATTTGTGGGAATGGGTTGGAGCCGGATTCGCAGCATCAGGTGCAGCCGCTACCAACAATGTAGTCGAAGAAACAGCACTACCGTTTGACCGTCGTCGCAATGGGCTCATCTTAGGTATGGGTGCTGCTGCTTTTGTAGTGGAGAGAAGTTCAGAAGCGGCAAGTCGCGGAGTTCAACCTATTGCTGAACTATTGGGTTCAACAACTGCTAATTCAGCATTCCATGGCACTCGCTTAGATGTTGAACACGTCGCTGGAGTAGTAAATAATTTCATTGGCGAAATGGAACAACGCTGGGGGCTCGACAGGCATGAGTTTGCAGCAGATACTGCTTTCTTTAGTCACGAAACATTTACTCCAGCACGTGGAGGAAGCGCCCAGTCAGAAGTAAAAGCACTGCGTGATACATTTGGTAAAAGTACAGATTCGCTTGTCATATCCAATACCAAAGGATTCACTGGCCACCCGATGGCTGTAGGAATTGAAGATGCCAGTATGCTATATGGGATGAAGACAGGAAGAATACCTCCAATCGCCAACCATAAGGAAAAAGATCCAGAATTGGGAGATTTGAATCTGTCCACTGGCGGAGATTATCCAAATCTGCGTTATGGACTTCGCTTCGCTGCAGGATTTGGCTCGCAAATTGCCCTTTCATTGGTAAAGAGAACACCATTTGTGGGTGAAAGAATCGATGGCGCTAAATTCCTTGCTTGGAATCGTGCACTAGCCGGAACAGATGATGTAGTATTCAGAATTTTACAAAATAAATTAGTTTGTTATGTTGATGCTGATGAGAAATTACATGGTGGAGTTCAAGGTGAAAGTTGGCCTATTACCGCAGAGTTTGAAGGAAAGCCAACCCCATCTTCATTGGCGCTAAAGAGTGAAGTTTCAGCACCAGCACCGACTCCAGAGCCATCGGCAGCACCACAACCTGCACCAATTGTTGGCGAACCTGCAGCCGCTTCAGGCGATGTAGTCGCAACCGTAATCGATGTTGTAGTAACTCATACTGGGTATCCAGCAGACTTTGTTGAATTGGACCAAGACTTAGAAGGTGATTTGGGAATTGATACGGTTAAGCAGGCAGAGATAATGGCAGATATTCGTGAAAAGTTTTCCTTACCAGTCGACGATGATTTTGTCCTTTCAGATTATCCTACGCTAAATCATATGATTGAATATATCAATAAAATGACAGGTGGGGTTGCTGCAGTTGCTACGCCTGTAGTTTCTGCAGTTGAAGCAATACCACAACCTGTTGCAGTTGAAGTCAGCAAGCCTAAAGTGGCTGATGACTCATCGCTTGATTTGGATACATCACAAATCACTCCACTCGTTGTAGAGGTAGTAGTCGACCATACAGGATATCCTGCTGATTTCATTGAATTAGACCAAGACCTAGAAGGTGATTTGGGAATTGATACGGTTAAGCAAGCAGAGATAATGGCAGATATTCGTGAAAAGTTTTCCTTACCAGTCGACGATGATTTTGTCCTTTCAGATTATCCAACTTTGAATCATATGATAGCCTATATCGCCAAGATGACCGGTGGTGAAGATGCTGAACAAGGACCTATTGCTACTTCAATGCCGCAACCAGTGGAAGAGGAAGTTGAGGTAAATCCAGTCGTAACCCCTCCTTCGTCCGGCTCAACAGATATTGAAGAGAAATTGATTGAAGTGGTTGTCGAGCATACCGGCTATCCTGCTGATTTTATTGAAATGGACCAAGACCTAGAAGGAGAACTGGGAATTGATACTGTCAAGCAAGCGGAGATTATGGGCGAGATTAGAGATATTTTCTCTCTTCCAATAGATGATGAATTCGTACTTAGTGACCACCCAACGTTGAATCACTTTAGCGCATATATTGTCAAGATGATCGGTGGCGAAAGTGTAACCGAATCAGTTGCTGGTGATGCACAGCCACAAAAGGTCGAGCAGGCAACAGTAGCGCAAACGAGCAGCGATATTGTATCAGGTGCGAGAAGATGGCAAATAGAAATTGAACAATGCCCTGGAACTAGCCAACCGATTTCCCTTGATGGTACGGTTGTAATCACAGTTGATGGTTGGGGAATCTCTGAAGCATTCGCACAAAGAATGGAACAAAGGGGATTGAATACTGTAATGGTTGGCTTTGAATCAGCGATTAGAGACATGTCAACACATCAAGAATCCGGAAGAACAGTTTACCGCTGTGACCCAGAGAATTCACAACACCTTGAGGAAGTTTGCAAGCAATTAAAGCAGCATAATATTGCCGCAATAGTCCACATGGCTCCGATGAAGTTGGCCAGTGAATCCTGGGCCGATGACACATTCCCATCAAGTCAAATTGCTATGTCTGCACATGGTTTCTTTTCACTGCTCAAAGGATTGGATAGCAAACTTGCCGGTCAATCAACTGGAATAGTCGCTTCAGTAACTGCAATGGATGGCCGGCATGGAAATCGTGGTGAGAGATTCAACTCACTGCAAAGTGCTGCCACTGGCGTTACCAAATCATATTCATTTGAACAGCCACACCTACGCTGTAGAGCCTTTGACCTACACCCCGAATTAATTCTGCACTCACAACAAGCAGCTCAAATCATTGACGAAGATTTGTTTGGACTCGGTGGTGATGTGGAAATTGGAATAGATAGAGATTCACGACGTTGGACTTTAGTCGCATTTGCTGAAGATTTAGAATCGCAAAGAGAGCCACTGACAAGCACGGATACTTGGATAGTATCCGGTGGTGGTTCGGGAGTAACAGCAGCATCTGTTATCGGTATTTCCAAGGCCAGTGCAGATGCTGGCGCACACTTTGTATTACTCGGACGTTCTAGTTTAATCGAAGAGTGCCAATCATGGATTGGCTGGTCCGAACAGCAACTTAACGATGAGAAGATGGCATTGCGACAAACGATGACCGATGCCAGCGAAGATGAAAAAGTCACAATCGTGGAATGGAATAAAGAGTGGCAGAATTACACACGTTCACTTGACATTTACAATACTATACAACAAATTACTGATACAGGAAATAGCGCACAGTATTGTTCAGTCGATGTGACAGATGCAGAAGGTTTGGCAGAGATTGGCGCAAATCTAGGAAGAAAAATAACTGGTATTCTTCATGGTGCGGGTCTTGAAGATTCAAAATTAGTTGCCGATAAATCAAATGATATTTTCAATAATGTAGTTAGGGTCAAGGTTGATGGCTGGCGAGCATTATTGGGTGCAGTACACGCAAGTGGTAGTGAAAACCCAAGTTTCGCTTGTTGTTTTACCAGTGTAGCAGGACGCTTTGGAAATGGTGGCCAAACCGACTATGCAGCAGCCAATTGTGTTCTAGACAGTGAGATGGCGCGCTTGACGGCAAGCGGTACCTGCCGTGCGGTTGCAATAGGTTGGACTGGCTGGAGAGATGTCGGTATGGCAACAAGAGGTTCGGTAGAAGCAGTCTTTGAGGCAGCAGGAATTGAAACATTATCGGTTGAGGACGGAGTGTCAATATTCGTTGATGAAGCACTTTCCGGTGGTAAGAGAAGAGTCATCGGCTGTGGCAGTCTCGGAATAATGGACCGCTTTGATATTTTCAGAGATGCTCCATTGCGACTTCCAGCAAAGATGGCTGCTTTGATAGCAGACCCTACTAGATTCCCATTCATTGACAAGGTTAACAAGATTGACGAAGGTCAAACCTTGACCACACAATCGACTCTAAGCGCAGCAGATCATCCATTCCTAGTAGACCACGCAATTGAAGGAGTTCCATATCATCCTGGTGTAATGGCTCTGGAAATGTTTGCAGAGAATGCGTTATTATTGCGCCCTCAGACCTGCTTAGCGGGATTTGAAGATGTTAAATTTGGATTACCTGTTAAGTTGCTAAAGGGAGAAATAACCGTTAGGATTGAATCAGTACTCGAGAAGCAAGACGACCAATTATCATGGGTCAAGTGTCGCTTGGTAAGTGACCTAATCAATTCAAAGGGCGAAGTATTTGGTGAGAGAGAACATCACCAAGCCACAGTTCGTTTAGTTGAGAAGTGTGACGACATTTGTCCATTCCTTGAATCGGAGGTTGCTATGATTCCAACCATTGGTACTCCTCCCATGGGTGAATTACTGCATACACCTTCTTTCATCTATCGAAGATATTTCCACGGGCCAAGGTTCCAATCACATGGCGGCGTTATCAGAGGTGTTGGGGATGAGTCAATGCCTGGAATTGATGGCATTGCATTGATGCGACACCAACTGCCAAAGAGTGACCAATGGGCAATAGAATCACAAGGAGAATCAATTCTCTTAGAGGCACTACCAATGCTTATTGAGGCAGGATTCCAAAACGCTGGCCTCGTAGCAATGGAAAGTGAAAACTTCTCATCCCTGCCAGTCGCAATTGACTGGACTTGCAATCTGCGCGTTCCAGAGAAGGATGAAGTCCTAAGATTGCGTAGTATTCGTACTGCGGTTGAAGATGCAGGAGTGACTGTTCACGATGTTGTTGTAGTCGGAGATGATGATGCACCGGTATTGGCTTTGAAAGGGCTGCGTCTAAAGGCTATGGCTCCAGTTCCGCAATCTCAACAATTCACATTGCCAAGATAATTTGGGCATGGGTTGAATTGACTAGGATGAGTGGACTATTCATGCAGCCGCAGGTAGAGGTGCTTACGCCTCCCCAATTACCGGATGCTCCATCCATTACTTGCTACAGATGTAGGGTAGAGGATTTTACTTTGGATGACCTTATTTTCATAGATGTTGACGAAGTATCATCTTTTGCTACTGACAAAAGGCGGAAAGAGCATTTGAGTGGCCGTTGGTTATTGGAATACGCATTGATTCAATGGGGAATAAAATCAGTTGATGAGATTGAAGTAAGAAGAAATGAGTTGCGAGCACCAAGTTTGGCATTCATCAATGGGGTGTGGAGAAATGAGGCATTGCCAAGTATTTCTATCGGCCACGGCAATGGCTGGGCATATGTCGCAATAATCGAATCCAATTGGACCATTGGAATTGATGCGGAGCCAAGGAATAGAGGAATTGCCAGTAATGCATTAGATCTAATGGCAAGTGGTGATGAATTACAACATATAAGGCAGAATCCAGAAATAGCAATTCGTTTCTGGACCGCTAAAGAATCAGTGCAGAAAGCGATGCGCATGGGGATGAAATTAAACCCCCGTGAAATTAAAATCCCAATTGGGAAAAAAATATGCGATATTTCAATTGAAAAATCAATTTTACAATTGAGAAATTGGGTGCATGAAGAGGTTCATATCAGCCTATCATGGATGACTGGAGAAGGTCAAATCCGCAGTGCTGAAGACGACCTTTTAGATGCTACAAGAGAAGCGCTGGAATCTGGGCAAGAATGGCAAGTAGGTTGTAATACTACAAGGAAAAATAGTTGAATCATTTTGTCCAAAAACGACTTTCTTGCCAAGGTAGGCCAAGGGCTATTCCAATTTCGGTCAAAATTACATAATTGAATATAAGATAAAATAGGTAAGATGTAATCAATACGGTCAATGATATATTGATAATTCGCTTTCTTTGATGCTTTGCCTGTTCAATACTGCAAATGCCCTTTGAACGAAAGTAGATTACCAATCCGCTAATTACTAAAATAACAGATACTAGAGATAGTGCCGGTCTAAACCATTGATATCCATCAAGACCCCAATACAAGGTGTCAGAGACTGCAGCAGCTGAAGAAACACTGGCAATTCCGAATAGAAGCAAAACGATTGAAGGAAGACAACACATTGATGCAAGAATTGCAGAACCTGAAATTAATTTCCACAGTGATTTTGATTCATCAAGAATAGTCAACTGTTCTATGTCTAAAGATGGATTTTCGTCAGACTCTTGCATACTCTCATTCTCCTTGATACCATTTCAAAATTCAATATTACGGACTTCTGGTGTTTGGTCTGCGATTAAGAATTCAAGCATTGCAGCCCACATAACAAACTCAATCGCCTTTTCTAATTCCGCTTGTCCACCTGTCATCTCAACCATATTATCTAAGGTGTCTGAAGGTGAATGATATGCATCATAATCTGCATCATATGCACCAAGGTGGAAAATAGTCTGTGCGCCTAAGTTGCGGAATGTCACATGGTCTGAACGTCCAAAGGTATCTTCGTGAACATCCAATACCAGATTATCGTGTTCGCCCCAGTGCTGATCACAACCAGCACCAAAAGTACCATCGATTGTCAAATTCATTGGCGCTTTCAAAATATCACGATGTACCTCTTCCAATATCGTTGTCAATTCAACATCCTGTGTATCAGGGTCACTATCAGGTCCACTCCATGCATGGTAAGGATATGGTTCTCCACTAGGCTTCAGCGCAGGCCAAGATACGCCCATCATATCCATATTGATGTAAAATCTTAATTCCTTATCATGTGGAAGACAATAATCGCAATCGTTATTTGCAAAGGCATTAGAACCTCTCAACCCTTCTTCTTCACTCGACCAAAGGGCGAGGAATGTATCACATTCAAACTCCAAATCAACCATTGCTTTAGCGAATAACATCATGCTAACAGTTCCTGCAGTATTGTCATAGGCGCCTTCGTAAGTTCCACCGCCTGGAGGTCCACCTGGTGGCATGATGTCAAAGTGAGAGCCCATGCCTTGCACACATTCGCTGGAGCGACCAGCCTTCCATGCAATGACATTCAGTGATTCTGGCTGAGTCGGGTTTCCATGGTCTATTACTCGCAGGATATTGGTCTCATATCCAAGTCCTTCAAAATGGCCTTGGAAGAAACTTGCAGCGCGTTCAAGAGCAAGATTTGGCGTGCCCATCCAGCGGTTGATATAGCCACCGCATTGTGTTGAATCAGAGCATACAGATGTAATGAAATCCATCTTTTGATACCAATCTTCGCCATTGATGATTGGGATTGCTTCCTCGATTTCAAGTATTATATTGCTTGAAGAACCATCTGGATGAATTAGGGTTAGGTTTGCATCTGTAGTATATGGTGTGGTGAGAAGTTTTGCGTTGAGGATATTATCGCCTACAACTTCGATTATACCGTCGGTTACGATGCTTCCGTTGACAAATAATAGGATGTCCTTAGGCGCCTGTAAACGGTATCCGTCACCATCTAGTAGGATGTCATGCCATTGTCCTGTCTTGATTGTCACTTCTCCAGGGGCAAGGTGATCGATTAGAATAATATCTTTCAAATTTACAGTAGGTGATTCAGTATCAGCAAAGCATCCAGCGAGTGGAGCGAGGAAAATTATTGCAACAATTGCAAAGGATTGGACTGATTTTGACATGTTGCTCCCCATTTGTCGGCCTCAGCACTACTTGATATGCCTTCTCACTAAATGTGGAAAATATCGCTTCAAGTTAATAGATGAGAGGTGCGGATAGGGGGGAGTTTAGAGGGCTTTACAAGAACTTCATTGGTTGAAATTTAATTGTAAAAACTCTAAACTCAGCGTGAACTGAACAATAAAAGTCGCTACAATTGTTCACGCGATAACCGATCCTCACTTTCAACAAAATAACATCAGCTGAAATCAGTTGAAAGTGCGGATAGGGGGAGTCGAACCCCCGGCAAAAGGTTGGAAACCTCCTATGATACCACTTCACCATATCCGCTGGTAATCCGTTCCAAAAGCCACTCCTCTTTGAGTGATTCGGTTTTCTATTTACCTATACCATTAGCAACTGATAGAAGAATTACTCAATTGGTGGCGGTGGTGGTGGTAATTGCCCATCCAAACCGAAATTCTTTCGGGTTGGGTGATTCATTCCATGCTCTATTCTGGCTCGAACTAATTCCTCAGCACGTCTTTGTCTATTTGCCGCATCCTTTGTCCGATTTGACTTTCCACGGATAATCAATAGTCCCATCAGCAAGAACAGAACCAATCCTCCTATCGCTGCTTGAATTAGAGAATTGTCAAGAAGTTCCTGTAGGGCACTATTGTCATTGGACTCAGATGGTTTAGCATCAATACTGGAATCCATTGCATTCAAACTGATTGTAACCGTATCAAGTGCAACATTTGAACCAGGTTCGTTTGCCGTTAATACCAATGTATGCAATCCGTAATTATTTGCCTCTCCGGTGAAGATAATTGTTTGTGTTTGCCCTGATGTTGCTGAAAAACTGACAACCTGAACACGAGATGCAGCATTGATTGCTGTCATAGCTTGCCATTCAACTCGAACAGTGAAATCTCCGACCATATCGGTTGTCACAGTACAGGAGAAGGTGAAATAATCACCACCAACAAGGTCCAACTCAATTGAATTTGGCTGACAAGTTAATTCTGCTTCACCGGCATTTTTTGTTGGGTCATTAGGATAATGGTCCGGCTTGAACGCACCCGCACTTTGATTATCACCCCAACCATCACCATCACTGTCTGACCATTGACTTTCTTCACTTGGGAATGCATCATCTTCATCAGCATAACCATCGCCATCCATATCAGGACAACCTCTCATCAATCCTTCTGTAGCAGTACCATATGTTTCAGGGCAATAATCCCCATCAGTACCAGCGACTAAATCACCAAATGTATCATTATCAGAATCAAAGTATTGTGAATTATCACCTAACCACAAATCATTCAAATCGCTTGCACCATCCCCATCTTCATCTGGACAACCATATCTGTCAATTGTTGAAATTCCAATGATTAGAATACAGGAATCCGGTGTCGTACCATTCGGATTATCACCATAACCATCTCCATCTGTATCCTCCCATTGAGTCTCATCATCAGGGAATGCATCTCCGCCTTGCGAAAAACCATCGTTGTCATCATCGGGACAACCAAATGTGTCGGAATGTGAATATCCTTCTACAGTCGGACAATCATCTCCTTGGTATCCGTTCAGTTCATCACCATAGCCATCGCCATCAGTATCATTCCATTGGCTTGGCTCAGTTGGGAATGCGTCTGCACCATCAGATATATTCCATCCTGTGGCATTGCCTACTGCAATTGTAACATCTGAATATCCATCTCCATCAGTATCAGGACAGGCCAACCTATCTTCTGTTGAATTTCCAACAGCAAAGCGACAATCATCTTCAAGGTCATCAAAGCCGTCACCATCAGAATCTTGCGAGCGTGTGGGGTCATTAGGGAATGCATCGTTATCATCAGACATTCCATCACCATCAGCATCAGGGCAACCATATCCATCTATTGTTGAGTTTCCGGCAACGCCAGGACAAGCATCAGGGAATATTCCACTGGCATTATCACCATAACCATCGCCATCTTGGTCTAACCATTGACTTGGCGTGGATGGTAATTGGTCAATGACATCATCCCAGCCATCACCGTCACTATCAGGGCAACCTAACCTATTTCCTTGGGTTGAATTACCCCATAGACTTGTACAGGCATCTGGTGAGGTTCCTCCAGCATTGTCGCCATATCCATCACCATCAATATCATGCCATTGTGTGACATCATCAGGGAATGAATCTTGTTGGTCTGCCCATCCATCCAGATCTAAATCTGGACATCCTAATGTGCTATTTTGCCACGACTCACCAAATTCTGTTGGGCAATCATCGGCAAGGTTTCCAGTTGGATTGTCACCAAATCCATCTCCATCTGTATCCTCCCATTGAGTGGGGTCGGTCTTGAATGCGTCAGCACCATCGGAGGTATCCCAACCAGAATCAACATCCGAGTAACCATCGCCATCTGTATCAGGACAGCCAATTCGGTCAATTGTTGAGTTTCCGTTAACCGTAGGGCAAGCATCATCAATTTGGTCATCAATACCGTCACCGTCAGAATCACTCCATCGTGCCGAATCCATTGGATATGCATCAGCACCATCGGCTACGCCCCAACCTGGCTCTGGGTCAGAATAACCATCTCCATCACCATCAAGGCAACCAGTTCTGTCGGCAGTTGAGTTTCCAAAAACGCTAGGACAATCATCTCCATTAGTTCCCGTTGGATTATCGCCAAATCCATCTGCATCCGAATCAGCCCATTGAGTTATATCAGCAGGCCAAAGGTCAGCCCCATCACCAGTTGTCCAAATCGGTCCATTTGTTCCTGCAGTATCTTCATCACTGGCTCCATCGCCATCAGAATCTGGGCATCCAAATCTATCTCTCCAAGAATCACCTGCTACCGATGGGCACATATCCGGTTCATTACCAGTAATTTCGTCACCAAATCCATCAGCGTCGGTATCATTCCATTGTGTTTTTTCGTTAGGGAATAAGTCATCAACATCTGCATAGCCATCTCCATCGCTATCAGTACAGCCTAACCTTCCAGCCTCGGTCGAATTTCCGAAAATTAGAGGACAAGCATCTGGACTTACTCCTGTTGAATTATCACCATAACCATCACCATCAGCATCAGACCACTGGCTTGGTTCTATCGGGAATGCATCAGCACCATCGCCGATAGTCCAACTCCCATCTGCATCGGAGTATCCGTCACCATCACCGTCAGGGCAGCCGAAGCGATCGAACGTTGAAGTTCCAGCAGTGGAAGAACAAGAGTCACCTTCGGTCGCAGGTGGCGGATTATCACCGTAACTATCTCCATCAGTATCTACCCACTGTGTAAAATCAAAAGGATAGGCGTCAGCACCTGCGGCAATAGTCCATCCCGAATCAGCATCTGAGTATGAATCGCCATCGCTATCAGGGCAGCCATTTCTATCAGCAGAACTTGTACCAGGAACGGTCTTACAAGCATCAGCACCTTGTGATGTTGTCCAAAATATTTCATCATCAGAATATCCATCTCCATCACTATCAATACAACCATATCGGTCAAGAGTTGAATTGCCAACTATCGTAGTACAAGCATCAGGAGTAGTTCCTGAAGGATTATCTCCATAGCCATCAAAGTCACCATCAGCCCATTGGCTAATATCTACAGGGAATGCATCAGCACCATCGTTTACAGTCCATGAAGAATCAGGATTGGAATAACCGTCGCCATCGGTATCAGGGCAACCAGTTCTATCCTGTGTTGAGGTTCCAAATGTGTATTGACAATCATCAAGATCGTCTTGTACTCCATCGAAATCAGCATCTTGTGTCAAATTGGTTAGGGTGTAATTTGCATCGATAGCCAGCGCAAAGGCTTGAGGTCCAGTCGGAACACTTGTTCCATCGACATGCACTTCCCAAAGTCCTTGTGCAGGACTTGAGAATACTAGCCCACGTAGATTATCAATATTATTTGATAGATTTGTCCATGTTCCACTTGGGTCCTTTACAGATAGGTCAAGGTCATTGACTAAATTGGTCGATGCGGATGGAGTTGATTTAGGGTCTGTCCACGACAAAGCGATGGTGAAGTCGGCTGCTGCACTAGGTACATTGAACGACCATCCTCTATCATCGCCAGTGGAAACAGTTTCCCCATCAACCCAACTAGCATCTTTAGCAGACCACATATCGACTAAACCCCAACCTTCGTGGTTATTGGGAGCAGTTTCTCCAGCACCGTTTGTTGCACTACCATATTGTCCAGTCATATCATGAGCACTCGCTGCAAAGATAGCCTTGACAAGAGCAGATGATGGCGCTGAATGTCCTCTATTTACCATCAGGTGTTCAAGCAATAGCGCTGTAGCGCCAGCGGTTAGTGGTGTTGCCATACTGGTTCCACCCATGTAGGTATAAGTTGAATTAAATGAGGCCCAACCAACATCGGTTGTACTTCTTGATTTGGTTGAAAGGATGAATGAACCTGGTGCTGAAATATCAGGTTTCAATCTTCCATCATCCGTTGGTCCGCGACTAGAAAACGCAGCCATTCCTTCAGTGTTATTGGCTGCTTTATCATTGGCTACAGGGTTGGCAGGGAAATCGGCAGGCCATAATTCGCCCCAATCATCAGAACCTGTTCCCCAGTGACCATATGAGATGGTGGGGCGGTCATTTTCAGATGCACCAACAGTTAATACGTTCTTGGCTGTTGCAGGACTTCCAATACTATCAAGGTCAATTTCACCATCTGAGTTACCATCAGTACCGTCGTTTCCTGCAGCAAAAATGATTACAAGTTCATCATATGTTCTCGCACTATCATCGGCTTGCATTGAACTGGTAGTATATGCTCCATAATCCGGACTGCCCCAAGAGTTGGTGTGAACTCTTGAACCATTAGCCCATGCTAATTTGAACATATCATCCAAATCATTTGGAATGCCTGCTAATAATTCCGAACTACCAACAGTAGTAGCAATCGAGTGGAATAAGAGTTGTGCTTCTGGTGCGGCACCGATGATTGAACCACTACTTTCTGTACCGTCTCCTAGAACAGAACCAGCGACATGTGTTCCATGGCCATGTTTGTCTTCAGCATCATCTCCACAACTTCCAGTCATACCGTAATAAGCGCAAGTTGAAGCCGGCATGGGCCAAGATAATATTCCCTTGATATGGTCCTTGAAATCAGGGTGCATATTGCTATTGTTGACTCCATTGTCTAATCCGGTATCTGCCACCGTGACAATAATTCCACTGCCATCTACATCAGACCATGCAGAATTTGCTCCGCTCATTAGTGTAAGGTCTCGTAAATCGTCAGCATACATTATTTGTGAACTAACATTATTTAGAATAATAAAGTAAGGTTTTTGCTCAATCCATTCCACAGCATCCTGTTGTGCGAGCCATGATAAAGCACTCGGCTCGATCGCTAAAGTAGCATATCTAGTAGAGTGTGAGTCAATTTCAATATCTTCTCTCTGATAGATTCCTTCAGGCAATTCATTACCTGATAGAACGATATTTACCAATGCACCAACTTCATTGACATAAGGATTGAAGTAATCCATTTGACTACCGCTTAGGCCCAAAGCCAGTTGGTCTCGGATTTTATCAGTTGAATCTAATTGCATTATTCCTTCAACTTCAAGATTTTCCAAACTGCTTACTTTGTGGCCATTTAATTTGCAATTGAATGAAGTTGGAGGTAGGAATGATTGGCATTCTATTCCAGCATCGGCAAGTTGTCCAAACCATTCGCTTGGGACTGGATAGGAATGGCTTAGGATATGCCAGCCAGAAATAGTTGAAGAGCCACTAACCAAAGCCCAATCATCTACTGATAGGAGATTTGCATCTCGATATAATAAGTTAATTTGACCCACTGCAAATTCATCTGCAATCCAGCCGTTCTCAGCCAAACCAGAAGGAGAAACTCCAACTAATTCCAGAGTTGACAAATCTGCATTTGTGACGATTTCAGATTTGATGGGAGGGCTGACCAAAGCACCTGCTAAAGGGGCAGTAGTTTGAACTAGCAATAGTATCAAAAAGACGAGTGGTAGTTTGACCTTTGTTTCGTGCATGTCCTCTACTAACAGCGCTAGCACATCAAAGATTTGGTCGCCGGTAAATCCCTCTCTCTAAAGACGAGGGTTGAAATGTCGGCGGGTTTGGCCAATGATATGAGCCGAAACATGCAAGGTGGTTCAAAGTCTGATTTGATGACACCTGATGAGATAAATACTCAACGTCAGGTTTTTGGTAAGCAGATTTGGAGAGTTGTACCATATGCAAAAAAATACCCGGGCAGGGTTATTACTGGTGGGTTGGCAAATGCAATTGCCCGTATTTTTGATTTGATGCCATTCGTAGCCATCGGTTTCGCTGTTGATTACTTCGTAACCGGTTCTATGGTCGGTCCGCAGATATTTCAAGATTTGATACTGGCAATTCACTCAGACCCTGCATATGGTTATGGATTTTTGATTTTCCTCGGATTTTTCTGTTTAGCAATTTTTCAAGGAATTTCTGAATATGCTTGGCAAACACTTGGCTACAATATTCAACACGATTTGAGAATGGATGCAACAAGGTCGCTAATAGCAATGGAAGCCTCGTATTATGACATGAGGCAAACAGGACAAATAATGTCTGTACTGTCAAGTGATGTCAACCAATTAGAAGATGTTGTTTCAGATGCTTCAACTTCGATAATTAGAATCGTTATGACCTTTTCAACCGCTTTTGTAATATTGGTGATGATGTCTTGGAAACTTGTAGCAGTATTATTCGGACCAATTTTACTAATCATTCCTATCGTATTTTGGTTTAGTACAACCGTACAGCGTAAATATAGGAAACAGAGAGAATCAACCGGAGATATCCATGCAGTTCTTGAGAATTTGATTTCTGGAATTTCAGTTGTTCAAGCATTTAACGCACAAGATTGGGAAGCCGACAGAGTGAGCCGAGAATCGGGTTCATACCGCGACCAAGCAATGGCTGCAAGCAAGGATAGAAACCGCTTCGTTCCGATGATTTATGTTGTAGCAGGTATTGCTTTTGGCTTGCTTGTGACCGCAGGAGGATATCTTACTCAAAGTGGAGAAATATCGACTGGAGAATTGGTGACATTTTTATTAATTTCAACAAGAATGACAATGCCGATGTTCATCTTTGGGATACTGGTAAATCAACTACAACGTGGTGAAGCAGCAGCATGCAGAGTATTTGCTGCAATTGATTTAAAGCCAACAATATTTGATGCAGAAGATGCGATTGAACTTACTGAAGCAATCCATACAATTGAGTTCAACAATGTCCACTTTGCATATCCAAATACTACAACAAAAGTTCTGAGCGGAATTTCTTTCAAAGTAAGCGGTGGCGAATTTTTAGGAGTAATGGGCCACACAGGAGCAGGAAAAACTACAATTCTTAAATTATTGATGAGATATTATGTTCCTGATTCGGGTGAAGTTCTAGTCAATGGAATGAATCTCAATGCATTTACATTAGAATCTGTTCGTGAAGCGATTGGTTTTGTTAGTCAAGACCCATTCCTATTCTATGGTTCAATAAAGGACAATGTAATCTATAATCAAACAGCCACTGATGATGAATTAGCAGTTGCACTTGAATTAGCAGGTGCAGCAGAATTCGTCTCTAAAATGGAGGATGGAATAGATACAATGGTTGGGGATAGAGGAGCAAAATTATCCGGTGGACAAAAGGCAAGAGTCTCACTTGCTCGTGCATTGTTAAAACAACCAAGTCTTCTAATTCTTGATGAAGCGAGCAGTGCATTGGATGCAGAAACAGAAAAGAGAATTCAGAAGAATCTACTGAGTAGTGGCACAGATAGAGCAACTATTGCAGTAGCACATCGCCTCAGTACAATCCGCAATGCCAATGAAATTCTTTCCATGGTCGATGGAGCTATAGTTGAGAGAGGAACCCATGATGGGTTAATTGAAAACTCAGGTGTTTACGCTAGCCAATGGAATATCCAAATTGGCGATGTTAGCACTTATTGATTGAAGTTCATACCCGTTTACGAATTGGATGTTTCAGTGCAGTTGGTTCATTTTCAGATTTACTGATAAGTCTGTCAGCAGATTCTTTTCTAGCCTCATCTGCGGCGGGGTCAAACTTTTTATCACCGTAAATAATCACAACCGATAAAATAATGAATATTGGAATTCCAATAACCAATGACCAAATCGCTAGACTTAACTCTTTGAAAAAATATTGCTCCATTATTTCTGAAATTACGATGATCGCTACAAATAATAATACTCGGATTATTACTAATATGGTCTTGATAGTAGCCCATATTTCTTGTAAATCGCTGATATCATCGGGGTCCTCTAGTGCGGCTATCCTCTCAGCGATAGATTTGCTAGCCATGTTTCTCGGCTACCTGTTTCCATCAAAGTTATTGCCCTCTTCAACAAGTGCAAACTAATTGTTTTGCTAGTTGGCGAAATTATCCGTGACAGCAATCAAGCAGTTCTTACTCGGTCATCGATTTGCTTTCCAACTCCAGCGGAACCGCCGGTCTTGCGAATCTCTCTCCAAGCCTTGTTAACACCTTGACCATATGCCCAGTGTGCTAAGAATACGAATAGAGGGGCAAAGAAAACAGTTCCAATACTTCTGTGTGGAGATGTTCCAATAGCAGCGCCAAGCCATGAAAGACCGATGTAAAATACCATCAATCCACCAGGGAGATGGAAGGCGATTCTAGACATGGTCCATTCTCCTGAAAGTGTCAACCAATATTCTTCAGCAGCACCACCGCTTGCGAAACCCCAAATCATAGCAGCGATTGAAGCAACTACTAACCATGGGAAGAAGCCGATTGCAGTATGTGACTTCTCAGCAATTTCTGGCCATCTCTTATTGGCTACCATTCTTGTATAGCCATAATTTCTCATCTGTTTCATATATGGCCTGAATGGAAGACGACGGCGATGTGGCATCACATTGGTTGGGTCGATGAATATCTTATGTCCAGCACGTTGAATCTTAGCATCAAGAACAACATCTTCTGCTCCTATACATCCTTCTTCAAAGAATCCAACCTCACGCAGATTTGCCATTCTATGAGCACAATTTACCCCAGGGTTGTGGTTAATTGGAACCAAGATTCCCTTTGGTTGAGCGCCATATCGTGTGCCAGCGGTCATGAACTTAGTACAGAATGCAACGTCGGCACACTTCGCCCCAAATGGGTCGGAGTCCGGTGCAAAATTAGGTCCACCAACAGCACCAACCTTTGGGTCTTCAAACCAACGGATTAATTTCTCCACCCAATCCAAAGGAGGAATAGTATCGTCATCAGTGAACAGGATAATGTCGTGGTCCATTTGATTAAATGCGAAATTACAGGCATCGGCTCGGTTGCGTGAAGGGTCTTCTATCCAGCGAGCGCCATATTTTTCACAAACCTGCTTGGTATGGTCTTTGGACTTAGAATCGGAAATAACCAGTTCAAAGTGAGGATATGTTTGCTTTGATAATCTCTCCAAGACGATATCGAGTTCGTCAGCATTATTGATTGTAGGAATCAGAACTGCTGCCGAATATGGAGTTCCATCCTCTTTGAGAAGTTGAGGAATAGGTTGTCCTGCTTCGCTCATGCTGTCCCCATTGCCGCTTTGCATATGAACGCAACGAGAGGATGTTAGACAATCAATTCAATAATTTTCTCAGTCACTCTGCAATTGCAGTAGTCTCATCTAGGGTCTTTCCTTCACGAGTATCTGTGATGGTTACCTTGATGACACATGTTCCGCTTGTGCACAGGTCTTGTCCGCTTTCCTTGATTGTTACACCGTCACCGACAGACCAGAACATGTCGCCAGTGTTTCCGAACTCTACAAGTTCACAGTTTGCATTGCCTACATCTGGGTTAGAGCAGGTTACAGGTGCTTCGTTGTCAACTGAGATCTTGACTGAGACAGATGCCCAGTTCAAGTTAGCGCCCTGACTCATTGTAATACGAATTAGGTTGTCGTCAGTTGCGTCGGTCACGGGTCCAGTTGCGTCTTCGCCACCAAAGGCGTAGAGCGCTAGGTTTCCGTCGGTGTTACCTTCTGCTAGGCTTGCAGCCCAGACATACAGTACACCAGCAAGTACCACAGTGATCGCAACCATTAGAATGGTAGCAATGACCGGGCTTACAGCTTCATCATTTCGGTTTTCATTTTGCATATTTTTGTCCTCCGTACCCGTTACCGGGAGTATCCGTTCCACTTTTACTATCCTATATAATCGCGCCGCAGGGTTAATTCTTAGAAACCCCCTAAAAGCACTGGTTTTGGCGTTTTATCCAAATGTTATTTTTTTGACATTTATCGCGCCGCTGCCATTAGAGCATTCCATTTGTAAGTAAACCCAGTCTATTTTCAATATTTCCTCTCTATAATAATATCCGAATCCAAGTAATTCTAGATAATCACCAAATTTGATATTCATTGGTTGAGCCAAATTATGCTCAAAATACAGCCTATCGGCCGTTGTCAAAGTGGAGGTGAACAGGGTGAGAATAATAACGCGGAGGGGATGGGATGCACTCAACGAGAACTTCAACAGCCCTGTTCATCAATACCCAAGGACTCCCAGTTTATATTCATTATTAAGCAATAAACCTGCAAAAACTGATTGTTTGAGTTAATTCTATACAATGAATTTGACAAAGAATATTATTTCAAGAAGTTTGTGTAGCAATCCAGCCCATTCTTTCAATGACTCTGATAAATATTAGATAAGCGATGACTGTGGCCACAATACCTATCCCAAGGCTTGGAAAAAAGTCCCATCCATTACGTAAAAGATAGGATAATAGTAAGAAGCATATGAGTGATGGAATAATCAATAATAACACTCCATCAGCAAAAACAGCGATTTCTTCGCCAGATTTCCCATCATTGTGCATCCAAAGAATTGCTAGAATTGAAACAATAGGTATACTTGCAAATAGAGATGCTAAGAATAGGCTACGGTTTGAAGTTTCAGTAATTAGTACAATAATTGCAACAGCTAAGGTGATTTTAGCCAGATAAGCTATAGTCGTCATCATCAATGCCATAACCATCAAGTTTAGGTAATCTTCCCCCCATTATACGGAAGAATCACTCAACAGTGAGAATTTCTGGTCCGCCATCAGTAATATGAACAGTATGTTCAAACTGGGCGATTGTCCCACCGTCTATACATCTTAGTGCATGGTATGTTTCTATAAATCGTATTGAGATCAATTTCTTGACCAATGCATTCCACTTACTTTGTCTACTTTCTTCATCAGCATCTGGAAAAGGCTTCTCCAACATCGGAAAAGCCCATCGTTCTGCGAATGGTAGTGTTCCATAACGTTCTTCCAAGTTACGAGCCATTTGAGCCCCTAGTGGTTTTAATTGTCCCTTTGCCCTTGCTTTTCTCGATGTCGTATTACCAGTTACTCTGTAGATATTAGAAGATTCACGCCCCCCAATATTCTCAATCATTCCTGTTTTTCCAGTGGTGTTGAATGGTTCAACTGCATATATGCATCCTTCTTCAACCGCCCCTTTGAATCCTCTATTGTCAGGGCCACAAGCATATGATGGAATTGAAACACCAGCATGTAATTCCCATGGCTTCAATTGATGGCCACATAAATTACGAATCGGTTGGAATCCAGCATCGAGTGAAGGTTGTGCAGCAGCAGCGCCAACTTTCCACCAAGGAGTTCCTGGGTGCATTACTTCAATTGCCGCATCCCGTGCTTCTTTTGCAGCTTTGATTTGCTCAGTATGATTATTACCATTTCCTATCTCAATGGACATTGCATTATCGCCAATATGGCCTTTGATGTGGACTCCATAATCAATTTTCATCAAATCTCCTTTTTCAAGGATCATACCGCCTTGCCAACCTTCTACATCTTCAATTAAATGGTTTGTAGTAAAATGAGCAGCCAGGTCATTAGCAGCAATTGTCGCAGGGAAAGCAGGTTTTCCACCATGGCGATGTATGAATCGTTCAGCACTTTCAATTATTTCATGAAATGATTTTCCTGGTTCAAGTTCAAGCTTCATCGCTTCTAATGTGCGACGTGCAACATGGCCAGCATCGCGCCAATATTTCAGTTCACCTTCGTCAACCATAACATCACGTCTTCGCGAGGTATTACCCCCTCTCTCATAACAGTTACCGAAAACCCACTCCTTTGATTTTCATCTTGAACAATCTGGATAATGGTACTTGGGACATCACCGCCACACTCTCCCACAAGAATCGCCTTTTTTGATAAACCGAGTTTCAGTCCAGCACTTTGACTATTACTTTCAGGTGTTTCTCCGCTTTGATTTGCGCTTGTAGCAGTTATTGGGCCGACCTTTTCAACGAGCTTTCTTGCCAGCGGGTGGGCTAATATTCTGATTGCAATATTTTCCCCACCCAATCGTCGGTCTGATTTCTGTAGTGCTGGCAATATGATGGTAATAGATCCATCATCAAAAGCAGAGAGTAATTTTTCTGCCAACTCTGGGAATACAACAAATTGTTTTGCTTGTTCAACCGATGCAACACCCAAACTGACAGGCATATGTACTGGCCTTTGTTTCAATGCAAAAAGTGCATCTAATCCTTGTTGAGTAGGAAGTGATGCCAACCCTGGTTGGGTAGAAGTTGGGTAAGCAACAACCCCACCATCGTTAAGAGTTTCAATGATAGAAGGTGGAATCAAATCCCTCTCCCCCTATTTTGCACAAGCCCATAATTCAACATGCTGTTGTGCAACTTCTTCGGCAAGTGCTATATTTTCTGTTTTTACCAATAATTTTCCGCTGGGGTATAATGTCAATTCGCAAGGCCCTGAAAAAGTCCAGCACAGACGATTACGAATACCAACTTGATATCCACAAGATTCGATTATTGCACCGACTATTTCCAAATCAATAGAATTGATTCCTTCGGGTACGATTTGATATGCTGCTTTATTACCGCATAATTTCATTACAAATCCATCGCTCATTATACTCACTCACATATCGCTAGGTCTGGCGGGAGGGCTTGATGGCGGACCGGCAGGAGGGCTAGATGGCGGACCGGATGGTGGACCAGCGGGAGGACTCGATGGCGGACCGGATGGTGGGCCAGCAGGAGGGCTCGATGGCGGACCGGATGGCGGACCAGCAGGAGGGCTTGAAGGTGGACCGGATGGGGGACCAGCAGGAGAGTTCGAAGGTGGACCGGATGGTGGGCCCGCAGGTGATTCCGAAGGAGGGTCGGACGGTGGACTGGATGGTGGACTAGAAGGCGGTTCGGGTGCTGGTGTTGAAGGTACAGCAGGAGGGCCAGTTGGAGCAGGTGATGAAGGTACAGCAGGAGGGCCAGTTGGAGCAGGCGAATCCTGAACTGGAGCAATCTCAGTTTCTGTTGCAACAGTTGTTGTCGCTGCAATAGATAGCAGATCTACAGGAGCGCTTGTAGTCTCTTCCGCCACCACTTCGCTGTTTTCCCAAGGCGGAGTTCTTAGTTCATTCGCAGATTGATTTAGAGGTGTAGAAAGTGGCTCAGGCGCAGTTTCTTCTGTACTAGAATTTTCCCAAGGAGGTCTACGAGGCGAATCCCCCTCCTCCTCCTCTTCTTCTTCATCTTCCTCAGCAATACCGACATTAATTTTTGTCGCTCCACCTTGTGCATTTTCACCATGATATGTAGTGAGAACAACTGTGCTAGAATCAATAATTTCCTTTTCTTCAGTATTCCCAAAGTCGCTTAGATGTTCTGTAAAGGCTCCATGGAACAAATTGCTTCCAATCGCATTGTTCAATTTACGCCCCTCATCTTCTTGATAGGTAAAATCTGCATTATATGGGCCGAGAGTAATTTTTTTTCCACCGTTAGTTGTTGAAAATGTCCATTGTCCATTATCAAGGGGGAACTCAAATGTAAACGTACGCGTAACCCCTGGACCTAAAGATGTAATTCCTTCTTTGGCAGAAACTTCCTGACCATCACTGGTTGTGATGTTGATTTCCAATCCGCCCATGGGAATCGCTGCTTCATTTGTTAGATTGACTATTGCCAATACAACATCTTCATCATCGTCATCAATTTCCATTTTCACTTCGGTAAGTCTTGCTTCTAGGGAAGCGGCTCGCTGGATATGTTGGTCGCTCATCCTCTCACCGTGAAGACCACTATAGTAGGGAGTACTTCAATGACTTGCCGAATTGGTCTGATACTTCAGCGAAGTTTCAAGCGTGTTTCAGATGGCAAAGACCAATCGACAGCAGCCACTGTATGGTTCTTGATATCAATAGAAGTTCTGTATTCAGCATTGCTTGATTGGGCTCTAATCAAATCTCTCAGTCCAAACCATAATGCTCCAACGATTGGGATAATATAGATCAGTTTTGAAAAGGCTCTCGGGCCCCAGTGGTGGTCATCGAGTGCTGAGCCATTATCGTGAACAATTGCTATTCTCAGACTTCTTTGAGCAAGAGAACGCCCCATCGTTTTTCCTGTATATTTGAAATACAGGTAATTTGCAGAAATAAATAGGAACCAATTTACGAAATAGAAGGCTGTAGATTTCCCTCCTTCCAGTATCAAAGAATATGAAGAAATACTTTGCCCAAAATTAAATCCGCTCACCACTTCTAGAATGAGGGAAATTAAAATAATATCAAATACATAGGCAACGGCACGTTTCCAGGCAGGAGCTATCAGCATTCCATCAGGAGCATTAGCCACTATAGATTGAGCCAAAGTTCCATGCCCTTGGTGGACACTAACTGGGTCTTCGGCCATAACCCTCGCCAATGAGTGTACTTTGTCAATCCTGCGGACAAGTTGTTATCTCAACCATGGGTGATATGCCAGGCGAATAAATTGTGTTCTTCTGCCCAATCAAGATAAGAACGCCATGTCCCATCATGGCGTAATGTGGTAGGATTTCCTAATACTATCAAGCCTCTTCTTGCTCTTGTAATCGCTACATTGAGTCGCCTTTTATCACTTAAAAACCCGATTTCACCCCTTTCATTAGCGCGCACAGCAGTGAAAATAATAATCTCTTTTTCACGGCCCTGATAACCATCTACGCTTTTTATTTCAAGACCATTATACGGTTCACCATCTTCAAATCCACCGGCTTGAATGAATAGGTCGGTAAGAAGTCTAACTTGACCATTATATGGTGAGATAATGCCAATATCAGGTGCAGAAATATCTCCGGCGGCTAATAGGTCATCAACAATTGAAATAACCTTTGCAGCCTCATCCATGTTTGATTTACTCTTTCCTTCCTCATCTTCTATTTCTACACCTTCAATAGGGACGAAGGCAACAGGTTTGTCCCAATCAGGCCACAAGAATCCAGCTACCGGTGGCCTATCAGCAGGCTTACATCCATCTTCCAGTTTGTTATCATAGAATCTTGCACTTGGAAATTCACGAATAGTTGGATGCATCCTATATTGAGTAGTCAGCATATGGGTTGGCATTCCACATTTCATTAATCTATCAAATAACGACCTGCCCAATCCTCCTTTTTCTGCCTCTCTACTGATTACAGTTGGTGGTAATTGTTTGTGGTCGCCGACTAAAATTAATTGTCTACAACCTCTTGTTATTGGCACCAATGCGCTGGGTTCACTGGCTTGAGTTGCTTCATCCATTAAAATTACAGGAAACTTTCTATTGCCCAATAATTGATGCCCTGAGCCAATGGTAGTTGCGCATATTACCTCAGCACTATCTAGAACTCCTCCGATCATTTCTCTTTCAAGACGACGAATTTCTTTGTAATTATTGTTGACATCTTTATGCGCTAAGCCTTTCTCCTTCCCTCTTAAGCCACTTAAACTACGCTTTACTGCTTCATTTTCTTGGCGAATGAATTCAATTTCCTCTTGCGCAGGATGATTTTTTAGAACGGCATCAAGTGTTGCCTCTCTCAAAGCCTCTCTTACTTTCACCGGCCTTCCAATACGAATAGCATTGACTCCATTATCAAGCAATCCTTCAAGCAGATTATCAACTGCCACATTGGATTCAGCGGTGGCTAATATCGGACCTCTACCCATCTTTACTAGAGTGCGTAGTAATTGCACAGCAGTATGTGTTTTTCCAGTTCCAGGTGGCCCCTGAATCAAAGTCATTCTATTGCTAATTGCAGACTCAACAGCATTTCTTTGCGAATCATTTAGCGGAAGTTGTGATATGCCAAGTGGTCCATGTTTTTTCTGCCCATGAATTTCGGGAGGGCTTTGCGCAGCGGTTGCAATATCATGAACAGAGCCGAGGATTAAATCCCGTAAGGGAGTTCCAGTATTATCTTCACTCGAATGAAACGAGATTAAGCCTTCATGCATTCTATCGTGGGCAACACGATTGGCACCTCTGTCCAGTCGCCAATTACCTTTGCGTAAGTCACTAGGTCTTTCTGCTACGACGACTCTAATCCTTGAAGAACTTCTATCCAGTACAACCCCTTCAATTATTTTTTCACCCCAAGGCCTAGTACGGCTGATGAGAACAATATCGCCATTACTAAATCGGTGTTGAGGCATTCGCCCTCCGTTTCTAGATTCAAATGTAATGATGTATTCTCCAAAAAAACGACCCTGTGGCCTTCCTGTTAAGTCGAATAATGTCAGTCCGGCTGCGACCAATCGTTGTTTTGGCCATTTCTTCCAGCGTTCTTCCACCATTGCAGTTTCATCATCTAATTCTTGTTTTATCAATTTGGTAAATAATGAAAAATGGTCCTGTCCTCTTTGCCAAATGAGAGGTGCTTCAGAGCCTGCATTAATAGCTCTATTAGAAGCAGAAGCAGAACTATTGATGCGCCTCACCCTCCCTCGTCCCGCCATATTTGCTGCAATACATTATCCCTCATCATCATATGCCTCATAATTGATGTTTCACTTAATCAGTCCACCCTATGACTTAAACGGGAAATGAGAAGCCCAATAACTGGGGAGTGTAATGTTCGGGAAGCGGAACAAGGCCGGTGGTGATGCCGCTAATGCTTGCCCATACTGCGAATATAGTAATGTAGAGAATGCAGAATCATGCTCTCAATGCTACTATGTTTTTGCGGCCAGTGCGAGAGACCAACCAATTCCTTCACCTTCAACAAGTGGTAGTGAATTAATGTCATTATTATTGTCTGATGAATTGGAACCTCTCAATGAGGATGATTATGTGGTTGAAGCGGTATTGACACTCGAGGATGCAGCAGTAGAAATAAGCCAATATGAAACCGTTAACGAAGAAGATTCATTTGAATACATTGGCGGTGGCAGTCCAACGCTTGCAAAAACCGTTGATTACGTCAAACCGGAAGAAGTGGAATTACTAGTTTCAGATGCCCCATCAACTCCTTCAAACTTTGAAATTAGTCAATATAACCCATTGCAAGATGTTGCAGAACCGGTACATTCAGGATTAGGCAATCTTTACTCACCGATGGTAAAAATAGAAACAGATGATGATCTATTGGGTTCAGTTGGACCTAAAGCATCTGTTGCAATGACGCCAGACATCCCCGACATTCCAGATATTGTTCTAAGCAAGGGTGGGTTGGCAGCATCAATGCATCAGCCAGTTAGCAAACCTATTCCGGCACCTTTGCCTACTCCAATCCCTTCTGCAAACTTGCCAAAGCCAATTCCACAAACTCCTACTCCTGCACCACAACCAGTATCGCCCCCAAGTTTACCATTCCCAGTAGGTGCAACAGAGCCAACAGATGCGACTAAATTAGAAACTCCTCAATTACCCGATGAACAAGAAAAGCAACAACAAGTTGTTGAACAAGTAACTGAAAATCCAGCACCACTCCCTCAAACAAATGGTAGGATTTGGCCATGGCCTGCTAAAGATGAATGGAATGCAGCCCAAGTATACAGAGAGGTTGTTTTGGCATTAGAGAAGGTTAAATCTGGAAATTTGAAAGGTGCAGCCGAGACACTTGATAATTTAGGGCCTCACCTATCCGAAAATCTTGACATGTTGTTACATATTGGCATAATAATGCGCTATTTAGGGCGCTTAGAACACCTGCAATGGACACTTGCAATGGCTCAAAGAATCTATCCAAACAATGAGCATGTTTCATCAGCCCTATCCCGTCTGTGAGTTTGAGGGCGAGCTATGACAACGACACCACATCTGTCAATCGCGAATGATTATACGCTGCGTCCAGCCAACAAAGCAATCCTTTCGAGTGTGATTGATGCATTCAATGAAGACCGAGATTCAGCAATGGCTGCCTTGCCTTGGATGGATATGAGCAAGGATATCAATCGTCAACTATCAGACATGCTTTTTGATATTGAATCAGCCTCTGATGCAGACCGCTTACATTTTTGGTCAATTCACGATAAGATGGGAACTTTCGCAGGAATGGTCGGTGTTGGTGATGAATTACAATTTGCCAATTCACACTATAATTTAGGATATTGGGTAAAACCTTCATTTAGAAATCAAGGAATTGCAGTACTGAGTGTAAATTCAATATTGTCGTGGTTAGAAACTAGAGGTGGCCACTTTAGAATTGAAGTTGCAGTCCATCCTCATAATAAGGCGGGCCTAGCAACTGCAGAGAAAATATGTTCTCATTGGAATGGCCAAACGCTTGAAGAGTTTGTTGGAGTTGAATTATTTGGACGTACTATCCCCCACAAAGTGTATTTGATTGATTTACCTCAAAATGGGGAATGAAGATGTTAAGTTCTACTTGGATTAGCATTGACTTTGATGACCACAGGCATTTGCCAAAGCATTCAGGTCACCCTACCCGTTCCAATAAGTCACACATAACTTCAGCCAACAAAGAGTTATCAGAAGATTTTCTTAAAGGGATGACGGGTCTTGAAAAATGGCTAAATTCAAATGATTACCCAGTGACCTTTTTTATCATTGCAGATTTATTTGAAAATACTACCTTCACCAATTGGTTGCAACGAATCATCACACAATTCTCTCAGCGAATCACAATTGGAAACCATGGTTTGAATCACCGTAGTTGGTCAGCATGGCCTGAGGATGTCGAAGGATTTGATGATGCATTGATTGAATCAAATAGAATTTTACAGCAATACTGTGGTGACAATTTACGTCCATGGTTCCGTGCGCCAGCGGGTTATATTGCGCCTTGGATGGCACCGGTATTAGCAAAAAACGGATTTGAAGTAGATTCATCGGTCAATCCCAGTTGGTTAGTAAAAAGAAAGGCGGGTAAAGCAAACTCGTGGTCAAAAGTTGAACAATCGATGAAGGATAATAAAATTGTTGAAATCAGTTGGAAGACAAAATGGTCATTGCCAATCACCGGTCCTGCTCTACATATTCCAATATTGAAAACCATTGCCAATAGTTCGTGGAAATCTTCACCTAAGGTTGATTCACTGGATAATAGTTTGAAAATTAATGGACAGATAACTGCACTCTATTGGCATTTATTAGATCACTCAAGAAAACAAACAACATGGAGTCCACCACTTCCTTAATTGCACAACATCTCAACATTCTCGAAACATCATTGTAACCGATTTACTTTCATGATGAAGTACACCAACTTCTGAAAAACCGAATCGGTGATGAAATCTCATAGAATCAGGATTCGGTGGCTTTAGACTAACCTCTGCAGTAATTGGGTAATTGTTTTGTTGAGCATAAGCGATTACCTCTTGGTAGAGAAGCGAACCGATTGTTCGGTTTCTATGACTCTCTAATACTGCAATCCGATCAACATAGAGAAAATTTTGGTAGCGTTGATCGAACCAAGCATAATTTGGACTAGCATATTTTGTTCTTGGCAGAAGACATAGTACAAATCCAACCAATCGATCTTCCTCGTATGCACCGAGAGGTAATTCAGCAAGGCGCATGAGTTCAGCGATTTCATCCTGTGAAACTTTACCAGTTCCAGGCAGGCCTTGTTCATTGATTTTCCAAATAGCAGGAATATCTTCACTGCCAAGTGTACGCAATAGCATGGTAACTGCACATAGACTTCAGTTGATAAGTTTGCTATTTTCACGCGACTTTATCAGTGATTGCTGAGCCAATCGCGCAACTGATAGCAATAGGGATAGCAGCAGCGAGCCGAGCATGATATCTCCTACGAGGTCATAGTCTGCGCCGACAAGCGCACCATCCAGCAACAGCAGGTCGAGCGAGAGCAGGCCCCCGATGAATAACATTGGCAGCGTGGTGATGATGGTGAGTGACGCCTGCCATGGTAGCGGGGTAGCGCTCACGCTCGGCGCCTTTCTGTTCAGTGGGTCGTAAAACAGCGCGAACATCGTCCCCGCCATTGCACCCACGAGATTGCTGACGAGGTCGCTCGCCGTGTTGAGGTAGCCTCCTTGGTCAATCGTATGGAACACGGTCTTGCCGAAGAACTCGTACACCTCGTAACCCACCCCGATGGCGACGGTGAGCGAGAAGCCGATTCCTGCGATCATGCGTGGCGAAATCTCCCATCCATTGTGGTTGGATATCCTGCGCCATGCGAGTGACCAACCGATGGCGATGGCAGCGTTATTCGTTCCGTGCACCAATTCGTCCCACCAGGCGTGGACATGGTACATCCCGTTGACGCCGTCGGCGCACAACCATTCCCCCGGTTGCATGCCATCGAAGCAGAAGGGGCCAGGTCCGTGGTCCGGTGCGCCGAGCGAGCCACCGAAGAAGTGCAACATCGTCGTGGTGTAGGCGATCCACAGCGGCAATACAGGCATGCGTATACGTCCACTCCACATGAACGAGATCACCAGCAGGGCCATCACCGCCCCCCCGAGGTTGTATCCCGCCCAGAGATACAGGCCGCGGCTGTAATTCCAGATGGCGAGAATGGCGCATGATAGAAGCCAAGCGAGCAGCGGCGCGCGTTCGGGAACTCTTCCTTCTTCAATCGACATGGTGTTGGCCTCTCTGCGGGTTATACACCTCTCAAATTAACCTTATGATGGAACTGTTGCTTTCGGTTGGGAGATTTTCTTATTCTGGGTTTGTCTGTAAACATCTCTCACATCAATCATAATTAATGCATAAGGTGCTCAACCAGCATGGCTAGAAGGGATTTGTGGTTTCTCACCCTCCTCGACCTCGCTCCTTATGTATCGGACTGCATCGGTTACGACACCGTTTAACGCGAACCAGAAGTCACCAATAAAGGTCTGTAGGGGGCGTAACTTGAAAGCAAACTAGTGAAGCGCAAACCATGGCGGTTAAATGCCCACTCTCCGAACAAGAGCAAAGTTGGCTTGATGACGGTATTACCGAGTTCAACACAGGTCGATACTGGCACGCCCACGAGGACTGGGAGGAGATGTGGAAGTCACTCAAGGCGAGAGAGGCTGACCAGCGATACATCCTCGGTATCCAAGGACTCATCCAGACTACAGCACTGATGTTCCAATACGAGCGACAAAAAATCCGAGGCATCGTTAAGATGTGGGGTAAATTGACCGACAAACTAGGCACGCCTGAATCACCCTTGTTCGAGAATTTATGGTGTGTAGACATTCCAAAAGTGCTTCAAGATGTTCTCCCCTTCCTTACCGATGCAACCGCTGACGAACCCACTTGGGGGCTCAATCCAAACACAGTTCTAATCTAACAGAGGCATTGAGAAATGGTTAGAAATTCATTTGAAAGGAGAAATCAAAACCTGAGGATTCTGCTTGTCATGAAACATAAACGGCGAGGAGACTAGTATCAGTTCTGCTTTCAGCACCATCATTCACCTACAGGGGTTCCACTCCCTTCCATACGCACAAGCGTCCAATCAGCTCCGGATGATTTGTGACAGGTTAGAATCTCAATGTTGGTGTGGACACTAAAGCGTACCCATTCAACTCCATGAAAAAAACATCAATCAATTTCCACAGATATTTTACATTTAGATGCTGAACGTTGTCAGTCATGGCTTATCCTAGCGAGATTCTTGGGGATTTTCGCAACCATTATCGCCTATGTGCACGGGGTCTATGTGGCACAGCAATACGGTGGATTGAGCGCTGAACGGAGATCTTGCGGGCCTGCATGGCTGGCGCCGGGTCATCAGTGTACGCTTAGGGCAAGGTCATCGGTGTACGGCCGAGGTCAGCGGATGGCCGGTCGGGGATATTGCCCTAATAGGCCTGTAGGCATGAACTCCCGGGGTATATATTATTCAGTGAGTTCGCTTCAGGGTCGTCAGTGAGAGTATGAATGGAACAAGAAAAAGAAGTTTGGCGAAGGCGATCAGTTGGCGGTTCATCGCCACCATAACCGGAGCGGCGATAGTGTATTTTCTCACCGGAGAATTCGAGGATGCAGGAAAATTCATAATTCTCGACATAATTCTCAAATTGATGTTCTACTATGGTCACGAGCGTGCTTGGATGATGGTGGAATGGGGTTATGCGGAAGAGCCCTTGAACCCTTGACTGTTCAAAGAACGGGCTATACTGGATGTTGTCATACCATTCACCTTGATTTTGTTGTCTGCTTGTGATTGCATGGGTTGAAGCAGAAATCCCATCCGATGATATGAGCGAATAATGGTCGGTTGGATGCACCTTGTTGGAAGCATCAACTAACCAACTCATCTGAATCCAATTGTTTGTGATTACAATAAGTAATCACCACAAGAAGGGAGTTGCAACCAGAAATACTCCAATCAATGTTCCACCAATGATGTTCAATTGGAATATCTTTGGATATTCCTCTCTTGTTCCCCAAGAAAATGTCTTACGAATCCATACTTTCTGATTGAGCAAACAATTGGCCACGTACAGCAGAATAACCGCACCAATGGTAATACGGATGAAATCTAGTGTAGTTAGGTCCATGTTATTCCTACAACAATCCACTCAATAAATACAGAGGGGGTCCTTCGTACATCCGTCCGTACCGAGGGTAGCGACTGTACTGGCCGACTGAACACCCATTGTACTCCTCCATAATGTCTTGAGGGGTTTGATAGAACCCTTGCGATTTCGTGGAAATGATATGTCGGTTGTCTGTATCAGCCCATGAGAGACGGTGTGAAATTTTATTCGAGAGTTGAGGGTGTTCTGTTCAGACCCCTGTGAGTCTAAACCCTTGAAATGAAGGGACCCCTTGATTCACTTTGAAATAGAGAGTATATTATCGAAATTATT
>Ga0209554_1000438_pt1 | contig 35583 bp, 27 predicted proteins | sample MarorgKNORR_S2LV_5_FD_188221 | JGI IMG/M metagenome (GOLD analysis project Ga0209554, IMG submission 188221) | Marine microbial communities from the Southern Atlantic Ocean, analyzing organic carbon cycling - Bottom_A/KNORR_S2/LV (SPAdes) (version 2) | ecosystem: Environmental > Aquatic > Marine... | reverse complement strand
TTGTATGATTCCACGCAACGAATCAAGTAAGGATACTCACCACTACCCACTTCGAGGTGGGGGTGTTGCTTTTTTCCGCCACAGATCGGGACGGAATCAGAACATTTGCCTCGGGAAAATATGTCGCTACATTACCTCTGGGTATCGAATAGGGGATTACGGCAAAATCATCAGCACTTCTGATTTCACCCTCAAAGTGACTGCGGATGGCGACCTTCTGTCGTTTGATAATCCCTCGTTCATCCATATCTTCGGGATTCATCAAGACAACTCTGCGTCCACCTTTGACTCCTCGATAACGGTCGTCCAGACCGTAAATCGTGGTGTTGTATTGGTCGTGGCTTCTGATTGTCATCATCACATACCTATCCTCTCCAATCGAGGTATCGGGTAAGTCGTGGATGCTGAAATGTGCTTTACCACTGGGGGTGGCAAAGGCTTGCTCATCCCTAGGGGGATTGGGCAGGACAAATCCATCGGGATTTCGCACTCGCTCATTATAATCTTCAAATCCGGGAATCACCTGCTCGATAAGTGACCTGATGCGGTCATAATCAGCCGATAGATGCGGCCAGTCGACCACTTTACCGCCCAGTGTTGCATTGGCCAAGCGAGAGATGATGGCCGGCTCGGATAACAGGTCGAGGCTGGCAGGTTTCAGCCCGCCGCGTGACATGTGGACGACACTCATCGAATCCTCGACGGTGACGAATTGATATCCACCCGTCTGCAGGTCTTTTTCGGTACGCCCCAGGCACGGCAGAATCAGTGCTTCTTCACCGGTCACCAGATGTGAACGATTCAACTTTGTCGATACCTGTACTGTAAGGGCGACTTTACGCAAAGCCTTGGCGGTTAATTCAGTATCCGGTGCGGCTGAAAGGAAGTTTCCACCCATGCAGAAGAAGACCTCGCACTCACCATCAGCCATCGCATGAATGGTATTCACCACATCGTGGCCATGGGCTCTTGGGGCATCGAATCCGACCGCTTTCTCGAGTCTAGTGAGGAAATCCTCACTTGGCTGTTCACAAATCCCCATCGTCCTATCTCCTTGGACATTGGAATGGCCTCGCACCGGGCAGGCGCCGGCACCCTTCCTGCCGAAGTGGCCACCGAGTAACAGCAGGTTGACGATATCCTGTATCGTCGCTACTGCATTGCGGTGTTGAGTGAGGCCCATCGCCCAACAGACGATGGTGGCTCTTGATTGCGCACACATCACAGCAACTTCACGAATATCTTCGAGTGCGAGGCCGGTCTGTACGACGACATCGTCCAACGAACGGCTCGCAAGGTGTGCTTTCAAGGCATCAAAGCCTGCGGTTTTGTCGGCGATGAATTGGTGGTCTATGAATGACTTTTCAGCATCCATCTCGAGCATCATCTTCATTATTCCCTGCATTAATGCGGCATCGGAATTGATCTTCAATTGGAGAAACTTGTCGGCCAACTTATCCTTGCCAAAGCGCAATTTCAGGTAATCCTGGGGATGTTTGAATTTCACCAATCCGGTCTCTGGCAAAGGGTTGATATGGACTATTTTCGCGCCATTACGTTTGGCATCGCGCAGGGCGGTCAGCATCCTCGGGTGATTGGTGCCGGGGTTCTGACCCATTACCAGAATCAGTTCAGCATGATTGAAGTCCTCGAGGCTTACCGTTCCCTTGCCGGTGCCGATGGTCTCACCCAGACTGACGCCACTGGATTCGTGGCACATGTTTGAACAGTCCGGGAGATTATTGGTTCCGAACATCCGAGCAAATAATTGCAACAGGAAGGCCGCTTCATTACTTGTACGCCCCGATGTATAGAATATTGCTCGGTTCGCATCATCGAGATTCTGCAACCTCTTAGCCACTAATTCAAAGGCCTTCTCCCAGGTAATCGGTTGGTAGTGTGAAGCACCGCTGGGCATATACATCGGTGAGGTCAATCGCCCGCGTGAATTGAGCCAATGATCACTGCGAGACGAGAGTTCCTGCACAGAATTGTCGGCGAAAAAACGTGGCTTTATTCGCTTCTTTGTCGCTTCATCGGCAACCGCCTTGGCACCATTCTCGCAGAACTCGAATGCCGACCTCTTACCTACTGGGTCGGGCCATGCACATCCGGGACAGTCGAATCCATCCTTTTGGTTGACCATGGTAAGGGTCTTCCAGGTTCGAGTCACTCCCATTCGCGACAGGCCATGTTTCAGTGATGAAGTGGCGGCGGGGATACCAGCGGCGGAGCGCTTGCGCTTACCGATGCGCACTCGCTTATCCTCAGGTGGGCAATTTTCATTCACCCCGGCCCGGCCTTCGCCCTCAGCGGACATATTCACCCCTTGCCGTATGACTTCTCAATCATTGCCCTTAGATAGATGGAACTCGGCGAATCATCATCATCACTCATCGGTGCGGATTCTGTGCGGATGAGTATAGATATTCATCGAATCGGTTTTCACGAATCCAATCAAGGTGATATTGGCCGCTCTGGCGATATCGATGGCCATCGTGGTCGGTGCGCCTACCGAGATGACGATTTCAATCTCCGCCATCGCCGCCTTGTGAATCAATTCCAGCCCGGCTCGACCGGAGAGGACCAGAATTCCAATCTCGCCGGGAATACGACCATCTCGCAGACACGAGCCAAGTGTCTTGTCGACCGCATTATGTCGGCCGATATCTTCTCGCAGGTACTCAATATCACCTGCACTATTCAGAAGTGCTGAGGCGTGGACACCACCTGTCAAGGCAAAAATACTCTGCTGTATTCTTACTCGCTCAACCATATCAGAAATATCTTGAATGGCCAATGAGATGGCGGTTGGAGACTTTTTTCCCGATAACAACTCCATCACTTCATCGACCGAAGTCCTGCCACACCAGCCACAACTGGGAGTCGAATTCTGAAGACGGCCACTACCAGAGAAATCCACTTCCAGAGAGTCGGGAATAATTGCGTGGGATTCTCCGTTTTCCGTATTGATGGCAAAGGTCGAAAAAATCTCACTTGAGGAATTTGGCACCACTCCCTCAGACCACAATAATCCAATCACCAGATCTTCCAAATCTTGTGGAGTGCACAGTGTTGTGCTGAAAAGATGAGCCTCGCCACGATGCTCGACGATGATTCGCAATGCTGCTTCGACAGAAATAGCGTCATTGATAATCGATGATTCCCCGCCATCATAACGATTGACAGGTCGCACATCAATGCCGTCATGGTAGGTTTCGACCATCGCCAAACACCTCACTGTCCAGTCCTGTTGTGGTGACTAGAGTGGTCTGCTCGCTCCACTTCTCCTCTTCGCTCAGCAGTGGTTTAGCCGGTGGTTGCTGACGGTAGAGGGCGACAAGAATTGCCAAAATTGCGATGAGCAGGCCGACGGCAATGACATTCGAATTGATAAGGTCACCAGATGATGATTTAGCATCGGCCTCATCTGTCGAGGCAGTATCATCCTCTGTGGTGTCGTCAACCACCGGGGCATCACTCAGCATCATAATCTGAGTTGTTGAAACACTGACTTCGCCGGAGGTCAGAGTCAGGTCCCAATCAATTCTCATGTACTGCGAATCACTAGGTACCAGCATTGTCCACTCGTAGGTTCCGTTACTAGCATCTTCAATCACTGGAGCAGAGAAATTACCCACTCTGGCAATCTGCGTCAGTTGCATCGAGCAATTTGATGAGCATTGGATGAGGATTTGGAATGTGATATTGCTACCCAAGTAATGTTGTGAGCCGTATCCTGGCGAGATGACTTCAAGAGTAAGAGTGGGGCAACCTCCCGATTCACCGGAGGTAGAGGGGCACAGGTCATCTCGGTTGTTGAAGCCATCTCCATCGTCATCGAGTTGCTCATCGGCACAGCCGGAATCATCTGTAATTACCCCATACGATGTTTCAGGACAGTCATCTACGGCATCGGAAAAGCCGTCATAATCGGTATCCAATTCTACCAGCGCACAGCCAACAGCATTCACAGACTCTCCCGCAGGGGTGCTCAGGCACTCATCATAGGCATTCATCACCCCATCTTCGTCACCGTCCTTCTGGGTCGTGCCACACCCCACCGCATCGACAGAATCACCGACCGGGGTATCCACGCACTCATCCTTGTGATCTTTCACGCCGTCGTCATCGCTGTCCTTTTGGTATAGCGCACAACCATCAGCATCCACCCAACTACCAGCCCAGGTGCCAGAACATAGGTCCAAATCATTGGTGACATTATCATTATCATCATCCTTCTGATTGGGTGCACAACCGTTAAGGTCAACGGTAAATGACATGTCTGTGTCTGGGCATTGGTCGATTCCATTGAGAACGCCATCACCATCATCATCGAATTGTGACCATCCGCAGCCATCCGCATCTACTTCCTCACCCGTCGGGGTGCCGGGACATTGGTCGATATCATTGGTCAATCCATCCTCGTCATCGTCGAGTTGAGATTCAGAACATCCATCTTCATTGACGGACTCATTTGTTGGAGTATCCGGGCAATAGTCATCCTCATTGAGCACCCCATCACCATCCATATCGGGAGGCGGAACATCACAGCCATTCGCGGTTACCGGGACATCAGGCAGAGTATCAAGGCATTCATCGTCATCATCTGCGACTGCATCGCCATCGACATCTGCCACGCCCATCAGCTCACGGATGTATATGTCGACAAGGTCATGCATGGTCAGGGATGGATGCATTTTATCGAAGTAGATGTATTCCTCTGCATTCGGGGCTATGGAGTCACCATTCTCACAGGTGTACCCATCGTGGTCACAGGCGGGATGGGTGATATTGGTCAGTCCGAAATACGAAGGATTATTGTAGACAGTATCGAACATCTGCCACACCATTCCTCGGTGAATGGTCAATGATGTGGCGCTGACGGTATCATTCAGCATTGAGTGGAGTTTACGATTGAAATCAAGGATACGCTCGTGCATTGCAACCACTCCGGCTTCGTCATTCTCCTCATTAACCCGAGGTACGGTGTCAAGAGGTGGCAGTTCAAGCACAAGGAATTCCGTCGCCCCCGCAGTGGTAAGTTTGGTGATATGGCTCTCTATATTATCGACTACTGTCTGGGTGTCCTGCTCATCGCTGTGGACGAAGTCGTTGCCGCCGCACCAGATGATTACTAACTCGTTGGCATTTATCTGTCTGTTTTGAAGGTAATCGTCAACTTGCTTACCGACGTTTGGGATGACGAATAGGTATGTGCCACTACCAGAGTGAGCACCACCATAGGCGCGGTTATTACCACTTGCCGAGCCTCGCCCGGGGGACATACTCACTCCCATGAACTGACCGAATTGTGAAGACCAAACATCGCCGTTGGAAAATCTCCCATTCCAATAAGGTGGGCTGTCTGGAGTACCCCACTGGTTGTATGAATTACCCATATCGGAAAGCGAATCGCCAAAGAAGATGATGTCGGAATAAGACCCCGGTAGGGTATTGGTGGTGGAACTGAAATTTGCTTGAGCGATCGCTAACTGGCCGCTGACATTACTGAGTTCCACCATCAGACGGTGAAGAAAGGATAAAGAAGAATTCAGATGGTTTGCCTGAACTTGAATCTGCATCTCGGAATTTGTAGCAGAAATGTTCAGTTGTCCGTTTCTGATGAGAACATCCTGCCCCAAAGTCCCATTGCCAGAACGAATCTCCCACTGTAGGGTATACATTTGTCCAGTAGTAAGGTTTGATGCGATAATTGAGGCGATGAATGTCTCAGATGAAGTCCAGACCTCTTTATCCAGTTGAATTGACAAATCCTCTGCGCTTCCACCCTGGCCATGGCCACTACGCTCTTGACCAGCGCTGGCGGGAACGCTGGCAGCCCAAGGCATCGCCAGCATCGAAATGACCAGCAGGAATGCTAGACGCCATCCCATGTACTGACTTAGAGTGGTGTAGGAAATGAACCTGTCGCTGATTTGGATGCTGCTCTGAATCAAAGCCGTTCCTGTACGGCGTGGATAGAAGCACGAGAAACTTCACTGACATCAACCTTTAACTGCTCACATTCTGCCCTTTCTGCGATGCCCATGTCTTCGGGCAGGGATGAGAGATTGATTTCGACATTCATCAGTGCGCCTTTGCATGCGGTACTCGCGAATAATGAGGCTACTCCAACATCGCTGACGGCATTGGCATTGCCATGGGCAGCCAATTCCGGTAATGCGCTGAGTAACTTAAATGCTAGACGGGCAGTTTCCAAGGGTGTCCTTGCAGCTTCGAGAGTTGCACGACGAATCTCGACTCGGCGCAAGTCAATCTGCTCATCATCATCTTTTGCCATTTTGAATGCTGCCATGACCTCATCGAAAGCGGCGCTGTCCTCGGAGGCCAATTCCAGCGAGCGGCTGAACAGGGGGATGGCAATATTACTGACCTTGTCAGCGATTGGCCATCCCGATTGCCACTTTTCATTACCCAAAGTCAGGTCACAGACCATGCAGGCAAGGGCGGCACTTTGGCCCAATGCAATCGCCGCCGCGGTTCCTCCACCGGGGGTGGGGGAGGAACTTGCCAAAGCGGTTTGAAATTCTCGAAGTGTCATGTCGTCCCAACTATCTGCCATCATTCATCACCGATTGCCCATTCTATAATACGCTGTGCAGGGACGAATTCGCCCAAGGAGTCTAGTCCCAATCCCGAAATGGCTGCCGCCACCAGTTCGCTCTCGTCAGCAGTTGTGGCATCGTCGAGGTACCACGTTCCCGATTCAAGCATTGCAGAGAGCGGCACCAGACCCACAAGTTCACTGCCACAAACCTCTACTCCATGGTCCCCAGCGATTGATTTGACCGCTTCATAGGCATAGTGAAGAGGAGTGACAGATACGTCGAGAAGGTTCATCGATACCTGTGAGATCCCATGACCTTCAAGGGTGACGCCCATTCCCTGTACTTTCACGAGCATCCCGGGAATTCTCATCTTCTTTCCATCTTCACGCTTAATCAATCGGCCTGATGAGCGAACCAGGGTACCTGCTAATTTCGCAACCTCAGCATCGACCTCATCGAGATTGACATTATAGGCAACGAGAATATCTCTGGCGCCAATCACTACGGCCCCAAAGCGGGCGATAACATCATTCCACACCCTCGGCCCTTGGTCGGGCCAGCGCGTCTCATCACCATGCGCAGTTTCGGAAGAGGAATGTTGTCCATCTTCGGTAAGGCGTGCTTGCAAACCCTCATACTCTCCCTTCCTCAAAGTCGAGAGCATCAGTCGTGCCTCATCACTGGCGGCGGCACCGTAGTGGTATACCGGCAATCCGAGTTCATGTGAAACTCTTTGGCCCAATGAAATTGCCAAGTTGGCACACTCTTCTATTGTAATACCCCGAAGCGGAATAAATGGGCAAACATCTACCGCACCGAGACGTGGGTGCTCGCCACTGTGGTTGCGCATGTCGATATGCTCTTTGGCGGCAGAAATCAATCGGAACGCCGCCTTGCCGACCGCCTCCGGTTCGCCGACCATGGTGACTACGGTACGGTTGTAATCTGCATCGGACTCGGCCGAGAGGAGATGGCAACCAGAAATTCCCGATACTGAATCGAGGATTGACTTGATTACCTCGGCGTCCCGCCCTTCGCTGAAATTAGGTACGCACTCTACCAAGGCCGTGCTCATAGTCACTGGCCGATGCGTTTGCCTCATGATGGTTTCTACGACATGATATGTTATTCGATGTCGAAGAATTCGAATTGCAGTTGTACCAGTTCGGCACTAGTGGTGGCCTGGCGATAGGCTTCCAATGGTTCATAGTTCAGTTCGATGAATCCCTGTCCCCAATTGAATGAAGATAGTAATAATTCCGCGTGCTCGATATGTCCGGCCAGATATAGGGTCGCGGCCAAAGCTTCGGCGGTGCATAATTTAGAGGCCTTTCCCCAATTCACTGGATTGGCCGCGAGCAATAGTGGTAACATCCTACTGGTCAATCTGGTACGTTTCTTCACCGCAGCAACACTATCATCGATTTGCGCCCAACTGCAATCTAGTCCCACCAAAGTGGTAGAATTGAGCAGAGCATGGTCTTCTGGCCCAAATACCTTGCCACATAGAGGATTGAGCAATATCCCCCGACGCGGGAGTCTGCGGAAATCCTTGTGCAGGCGAAGAAGGTCACGCCGCGATAGTTTCACCGCGGTATTTTTTTTCACATCGTCTTGAGCCAGCCAAATCGCGTGTATCGACACGCTGTCTTCCACCAACTCACCTCTATTCCTGTAGGTTCAGGAAGTCTCCCAAGGTCAGGCCACGCCCTGGTGCCTGACCAACCATGCTCGTTTCCTCGGGAACGATTGCTACCATCAACTCGATGTCGAAAAACCGTTCCAATTTATGAATCACCGCATCGGTGGGCCACTTACCTGCCTCGACGGCCTGTATCACATTGACCTTCTCGGCCAATTTCATCGCCAATTGGCGCTTATCCAAGCCCATTCTTTCACGGGCTTTGGTGACTCGAGAAGAAAAATCCGCAACCAATTCTTTCTCTCCTCTCCCCATAATCGCTCCATGTGAACGCCCGGTTTTGGAATATCCCCCTGATAATCCGGGCTTATCCTGTTGCTTGGTGATCGGGGTTGCCGCAGGCTCTAGATTCATACTATCGATACAACGGGTACAGGCGCTGACATCAGCCCTTCCCATGACGACTTTACGAGTACCGACTTTCTCGGCCCCACAGATTTCACAACTCCCCATGCCTACCAAACTACATGTCGAGGTTGTGTGGTATGAATCATTCTACCCAAACACCACCCATCCATATCTCAAAAAGCATAGATTGAAGAGGATTAACGTCACCCACTGTTTGGTCAAATGGCATCTGAGAGCGATTCAGTCCGCCCCGGCGGCGCCGGAGGGATGACTACTAACGCCGATGAGATTTCAGCTCTGGAAAGGGATTATCGCCGCCTCAATGACGAGGCACAGAAATTACTCACCGAGCGAGTCTTCCTGGAGAGTGAGATAACCCGACTGAAGAAAAAGGCTGCTCGTTTGGAAGAGGAAGTCAGGCTGATAAAATCACCACCACTGATCATCGGCCATATACAGGATTTGCTCGATGATGAACATGCGGTGGTTCGCTCATCCAACGGCACCGTGTTTCAGGTCTCGCTGAATCAACGCCTTGATACCGATAAACTTCGCCCCGGTACCCGTGTGACTTTGAATCAAGATTCGCTCTCGGTTGTCGACATCCTTCACGATGCCTGGGACCCGCTTATATCGGGTGCTGAAATTATCGAAAAACCCGACATGGGTTATGATATGATTGGTGGCTTGGATGAACAGATAGAAGCGCTCAGAGACGCGATTGAGTTACCTCTGGAGAGGCCCGAAGCATTCCGTAAGGTAGGTATCGACCCCCCTAAAGGCGTCTTGTTGGTCGGCCCGCCGGGCTGTGGCAAGACGATGATTGCCAAGGCCGTAGCGGGACAGACCAGTGCCACTTTCATCCGCTTGGTCGGCTCGGAATTAGCGCAGAAGTATATCGGTGAAGGCGGTCGGATGGTACGGGAACTTTTCGCCTTGGCGAAGGAGAAGTCACCGACTATCATCTTCCTCGATGAAATCGATGCCATTGGTGCGAAGAGACTCGATTCAGCCACCAGTGGTGACCGAGAGGTGCAGAGGACCTTGATGCAATTACTCGCTGAGATGGATGGCTTCGATGCACTCGATGATGTCAAGATCATAGCCGCTACCAATCGCCCTGACATTCTCGACGAAGCATTATTGCGCCCCGGGAGATTCGACCGCATCGTCGAGATACCGGTTCCTGACGAGGATGGTAGAGAGGCGATTCTCAAAATCAATGTTTCCCGGATGTCCACCGGTCCCGTCAATATCAGACGGCTGGTCGTCATTAGCAAAGGATTCAGTGGCGCCGACCTGAAAGCGGTCTGTGTCGAGGCCGGGATGATGGCCATCAAGGATGACCGGGACAAGGTCACCAATGATGATTTCAAAAAAGCAATTTCCATCGTTTCCCATAAGCGTAAGTCCGGATTCAGCGACGCTGACCCCTACTCACTTTACAATTAAAGCGAAGGCCACTGGGATTTTCAAATTCGGGTACGGCCTTCCGGCCTTTGCTGGAATTAACGGACCAGTGATCCAGGGCTGATCTCGCCGTCGATAGTTACCAACTTGACTTGACCTTCACCATCATCGGCCGCCAACATCATTCCATCCGACATCACCCCGCGCAGTTTACGCGGCTTGAGATTGGCGACGAAGACCACCATCATGCCGACCATGTCTTGCGCAGAATAATACTCTTTCAATCCGGCACAGACGGTACGATCTTCATCACTGCCATCATCGATGGTGACGACGTACAATTTATCCGCATCGGGGTGCTCTTCTACATCTATTATCTTGCCAACCCGTAATTCTACTTCCATAAAGGTCTCATAATCCAGGTAGGTTATTCCTTCTGGTGCATCTCTCATTTTATCACTTCCTATACTTTTCTTTCCACCTTTGACTATATGTCCAGGGTCATCGGTTGAATCGGTTTTTTCTTCGGCCAGGGAATTTTCATGCTCCAATATCCCATCCAACTCCAATTTCTTGAATAGCGGCTTGGGCTCACGTGTTGAAGCGGCCATCGGCGTCTGCCAATCGAGTGCAGATTCCCAAGTGACATCCTCAACAGCTCCCCCGTACCCGAGGTCACCCCATAATCTCTGGGCACTGAATGGAATGAAGGGTTGGGTTACTATCGAAAGATAGCGGGCTATTCGCCAAGAAAACGCGAGGTGCGCTAATGATTCTCGACCTTCAGGGGAGTATGAATCTTCACCTTTGAGGTATTTCCATGGTTGTGAGGATTGGATGATTTGATTACCCAACTGGGCGACCGACATCATCCCGCGCAAAGCTTCTTTATAGCGATGTTTTTCTAGACTTTCGGTAATCTGAAGATGTATTTCCCCAACCCGTTCTGCAACCTCCGCGACCGCCGAAATATCATCGAATCCAATTAATGGATTTTCCCCTGACTCAGATGGCAAACGCGAGCCAAGAGTAAGGACGCGGTGGATGAAATTTCCGTAGGTGGCGATGAGTTCCGAATTTACCCGCTCAACAAAATCCGGCCAATTAAAATCAGTATCGTGATTTTCAGGCATGTTAATGCCGAGGTAATAGCGAAGAGTATCGGGGTCATAGCGTTCGAGGAATGAAGGGAGCCAGACCGCATGCTTGCGACTTTTACTGAATTGTCCTCCGGCCAGCATCAGATATTCCATCGCCGGAACATTGTCTTCCAAATGAAGATCACCGGGGCCGGGTAATCTTACAGGATCGGAACTTGAAAGGCCGTTATCAGCGTGATTGATTCCCATTATCAAGGCCGGCCAGATAACGGTGTGAAAGGGTATATTGTCTTTACCAAGAAAATATAGATGGCGTGGTTGCGACCCATCAGCAGAAATTTTCCACCATTTTTCCCAAGCGGAAACACCATCATCATGTCCAGCAGATTTAGCAAACTTCTCGGCCCAAATCCGGGCACAGGAGTAGTATCCCTGAACCGCTTCAAACCAAACATAGACACATTTACTCACCCATTCATCTCCATCTAGAGGGAGGCTTACCCCCCATTCCAGATCACGGGTTACCGCCCTTGGTCGCAGACCCATATCCAGCCATTGTTTGGTCATCGCCCGGACATTTGATTTCCACACTTTCTGGCGTGATTCGGCGTGTTGTTCCAATACAGATTGGAACAGATCGAGGCGATAGAAGAAATGCTCGGTATCGCGGATCTCGATTTTCGCTTCAGGGTTCATTTTTGAAGATGGGTTATTCAATTCATGTGCTTCGTAGGTCTGGCCGCACTCATCACACTGGTCGCCACGGGCGCCGTCAGCACCGCATACCGGACACTCACCTTCGATGTAGCGGTCGGGCAGGAAGCGCCCGCCTTCAGGGCGGACTTCGTAGTATTGCTGCATCGTCTTGCGCTCAAAAAGTCCGGCTTGCATTAATTTGAGAAAATTTTCCTGGACATACTTTTCGTGTTGTGGATCGGAGGTGCGATTGAATAGAGCACCACCATATTCGGCTCCGCGAGAATCGATATTCGGCTCCCACTTACACCCCAAGTCAAGCAAAGCCTGTTTATTGATGGCATGATATTTGTCGATTATCTCCTGCGGCGAGACCCCTAACTGCTCTGCGGTGACGGTAATCGGAGTTCCGTGCTCATCACTTCCACTGACCAAGAGGACGCGATTACCCTTTGCCCGCTCATAGCGGAATTGGATGTCGGGTGGAAGGTAACAACCAGCCACATGTCCGAGGTGAAGCGGACCATTGGCATACGGCCAGGCGACACATATCAACACGTGCTCCCCACTCATCATACTCAGCCACCCGACAGGCTTTCGCCATATTGCCTTTTCAGCGCGAAGAGGTCATGTATCGGCCGCCAATGTGGTGAAAGTCTCAAGAACTTGGTCCTCATCCGATGCTCTGATAGCACCTATCAGGGGCATTGCCGCCAATGGAATATGGTTTACTGATTCTATACGCATCGATGGCGCTCTTCGTGTCGTTTTTTTGTAGTATTCTCGAGTCGGTGCTACTGTCTATTTCTTATGGGCACATTAAAATCCTCGAACTCAAAGGTAAGAAGAGTGGTAAGATCTGGTCGAAACTGAAGGAAGATGACTCGATTCGCTCACTCACCGCCATTCTGACGTTGAATACCATTGCCCACACTGTAGGGGCGGTCGGGGTCGGCTCACAGGTGCAGATTCACATCGGTGACCAGTGGCTGACCATTGCTTCGGCATTACTGACCCTTGCGGTCTTGCTCTTTTCTGAGATTCTACCCAAGACCCTTGGGGCTGCCTATTGGAAGAAGATCGCTCCCGCCGCAGGACACATGATATTGTGGCTGACAATTATCCTCCTGCCGTTTGTCTCGCTGATACAGGTATTCAGAAGAATGCTGCCGGTGGCTAAAACCGAGCGTGTGACCAGAGATGAACTAGTGGTCATGGCCGATATAGGTGAAGAGGAGGGAGTGATAGAGGAGGACGAAGAGGCTGTCATCACCAACCTGCTAAAGTTGGCTGAAATCCCAGTGACAGATATCATGACACCCAGGGTTGTTGTCACCACCTTCCCCATCTCCCATACGATTCGAATGGTATTGGACGAGATGCCGGTCTTGAGGGTGTCACGAATCCCGGTATTTGGTGACGACATAGATGACTTGAGAGGACTGGTGATACGAAGCGAACTTCTCACCGCTGCAGCTAGAGGCGAGTGGGCTCTTACGATGGAAGAATTGATGAATCCAATCGAGAAGATCTCTGATGAATCCAATGTCGATTCGGCGCTGGATATTTTTCTTGTCAACCGTCAGCAATTGGTTGCGGTAATCGACAAGTTCGGGGGAACCTGCGGCATTCTCACCATGGAGGACGTTCTTGAGACCCTGCTCGGCCAAGAGATAGTGGATGAGACTGATGAAGTCGATGACATGCGCCAATTGGCTATGGAAATGGCCAAGGAAAATGGAAGTGCTATTACAGTTACCTCTTCCGAGGAAGAATAATCACACCATTGATACGATCAGTCCTTGGATTTTTCGGAATCCTTGGATTCCTTGGAACCCTTGGAATCATCGGCAGATTCTTTGGCCGCTTTCTTCTCAGCCGCCTTTTCCTGTCTCTTCTCTACATAATCCCCCATCCGCTCAAAACGTGCGGTCCAACCGGTCTCCTCTCCGGTTGGGGTGTGGGTTACAAGGTAGGCACCGAACATATAGTCCCAGAATGATTGGTCTGCCTCGGTATATTTCCTGAAGTAGTAATTCATCACCGGGACGAGTATGAGGAGCACACCCAAAGAAGCCATCACCCAATCGGTATCGCCGGTGCCAGCTGTACCAAGGTCTGACAAGCCAACCGCCATTAATAAGCCAACTAAGAAGAACACTGTATCGGTATTGGAAACAATTCCATGGATGAATATTGGTTTCTTCCCAGTGAAACGAATAAACTTGGTACGAGAGGCGAATTGGCCGATATTCCGTCCCCATTTTGTCGGGATGATGACGATGTTGGCCGCAGCCATGATTCCACCGACGATCAAAATCATTGTAGTCGGTGCATTGGCGATGATATTAAGGGAGACTCCAGCGACCACAGCACCCCAGTTCCAGACGAAGTTAATCGATGCCGCGGCGACTCGATTACCTTTGCTGGCGAGCACGAACTCATCCGGCAGTGACCGGTCGACCGTGCTCTTCGTCTTCTTCGCCTTGGCTTTTACCGGCTTCGCCTTCGCCGGCGCGGCTTTCGCTCTAGGTTTAGTTACGACTTTCGCCTTCGCCGCCGGCTTCTTTGCCACAGCCACACCTTGCATTTCTCCAGCTTTATCCAAAAGACCCATTTTATTCAACTCCTAAGTTCTGAACCTACCGCTTGGTAAATCGCGAAATCATCGCTTGCGACAAAATCATTGATGGCATCCTCGGGCATTTGTCCGAGTTTACCATCGACAATCTCAAAGAATTCGGCACGCATCTCCTCATCGGCATCGGCCGGGGCACCAGCGACCAACTTGTAGATCTCAAACTCTGTACTCGCCAAGAATTCATTGATGGCATCTTCGGGCATCATGCCCAGCAGGTCGTCGACTATCCCGACCAGTTGAATGAACATATCGTCGCCATCATCTTCGGATTCCTCACTGCCCAGTGAATCGATAGCCGCTTCTCCAGACAATACCGCCAAAACCAGTTTTCGTGAGTCTATAAGAGACTTCAGGGCCGGTTTGAGTTTGTTCAACTTGGCCCTCTGACCTTTCTTCTTTGCCAATTGGTACTTCGGTTTCAGGCGTTTTATCTCGTCTTCAAGAGTCTTTAGTTGAGTTCGCAATTCCGCTTCTTCATCCCCGGAGAGGTCATTTTCATAACCGCTTTCCACGACTTCATCCGTAACCACATCTCCCTCGTCCTCAAGTATCTGCTCTTCGATTTCCGCGGATTCTTCGGTCGGTTCCGATTCCTCGCTCGCATCGCCATCTTCAACGATTAATTCAACCGTGGGTGCATCGCGTACAACATTCTCAGCATCGCTGTGTTCCTTACCGCGTAAAACTATTATCTCACGATCCAAATCATGTCCGAAACGGTCGGCATAGCGGTCGAGGAGGCTTCCGGTCTCACCTTCCCCGAGGCGGTCAATATGACCATAGATCTGCTGTAATGGTTTACTGCTTCGGCGCTGCCACAATTTTTTGTACGACTTTCCCGAATCGCCCGAGTCCGACTCAGCATCGGAAGTTACTGCCGGAAGAGAGGGTATTGATGGCGCCGTTAATATTCCAGGCGAATTACCTCCAGATGTTTCCTGGGGTGGCGGGGGTGGTGCTAATCCGCCTGGCGGCGGGGGTAGGGGTAGAGCTTCCGGAGGTGGTGGTGGGATTGCCCCACGCGGGGGGGGAGGTCTCTTATTCCTCTTCTTTTTACGCCCCACGGTCACCCCTCAGCAACATACTTGAGAAGTGACCACATATTGAACGTTCTCATTACATAGTTCCAAATGGATAGTTTGGTGGGCCTTCATTCTATGACGATACCACCTTTCCCCATCCCTTGAGCACAATGAATGCTGCCGCAGCTTCGGGAAGTTCCAATACCTCTCCGTGATTCAACTCGTACTCCTTATCGCCGATTCTGGTACGGGCGTAATCGACATCTACCTGCACCTTCATGGTGTTATTCATAGAAAGAGCCAACGCTTCACTGAGAGGGTCGAAGGTGTTGGATGCATCTATGTCTAAACGTTGAAGGGGTAATTCTGTCACTCGAAGTCCGCATTTTCCATGCAACGAAGTCGGCCATCTGATTACTCTTCTGGTATCTACCGTAACCACTTCATCTGTCTCACCTGCACCCCCGAGGATTATTGCCGAATCGCTACGCAGTATGTCAATCAGTGCATCGCGATGAAAATTCGCTTCTCCGCCACGCCCGCCCAAAGCATTCCAGTTACCTTCGAGTAGGCGCTGGCGACGGTTCTCATGCGCCACTAATTCAGCTATTTTTTTTACTACCGTAGGGCCACGCTTGATATGTTTGCCTCGCAATGAAGCCGAGCGTTTCATCGCTTGAACCATCTCCTCGATTATAGGTTTGGCTTCCGCCACCTCTCCTTCACGCACCAGGTCCAATCTTTCCATGGTCAAATTCATCCCTTGGCGTAATCTGGCGGTCCACCCACCGACATCGTAATCCTGCCATCTTTCCAGAGCGAAAGCGACATCGATGCCCTCGCCACGAATATGGGCTACCAATTCTCTTCTCGCGGCACTATCCAAATGGGCTAGTTCAGGGTCGCGATAGTGCAAATGATAACCGCGATGACCGGAAAAAGTCACCTGAAGATATTTTTCATCAAAGCCGAATTCGGGATTGAGAAAGTCATTCCACAATCGATGCGCTTGGACTTGGATATGTTCTAGCATAGTGATGAAATCCAGACCGTCAATCCCCGGCAAATGGTCACCATCCAAATCGAAAATCAAATCCGCACCCAACCATTCCTTTGCGTCCATTTTGTATTCGGCAGGGTGACGCCAATATGCGGTGCTGTAGAAGGTGGAATGCGGCGTATTCCCAACGAGGAAACGACGAAGTTCCCGACTTGAATCGAAGGCTCTATGCCGCATCGGCATACCACCACCGAATGGGATGAACATCCACTCACGTGTCCTTAACCGCGGTGGCATCCACATCTTACTGGAACGATAATATTCGCCAAAACGATATGCGAATGTCGCCCAACCACTACCCTGCACGCTTACCGTGACCACGCTGTCGGCGACGGCTATTAAGCGTCACAGCATGAAGACGAGGTGAAAAAAATCACCGCTTACGATAGAAAGGACTGGTGGCATCCGAACCCTTGGTCACCGCCCCTGCTCCTGAAACTTCCTGGTAGTGGTCCCAACAATAGTAATGCTGGTCGAACACCATCGACTGCCCGAAGGTCAATCTCTTTCCGCAGTGGTGGCATAGTGGCCCGATTTCACCATTTGGGGCGAAGGCCAGCGGTACGTGGTCATGCGGCATTGTGAATCCTCGACATCTAGGCGAATGCGCAACGGCCTTTCAACCCGTCGCTTGAGTCCTCAACCATCCTTTGAGTCATCGTCTTTGAGGCAATGGTCGAGTAAACCCAGAGCGACCTGTATGACTCGGCAATTTCATCCACTTCATCGCATTGATATTTCTCCAGCATCGACCGCATCGATTGTCACCGAACGCACCCATTGCCTCGGTGGCTCATGCCGCACCATAACATGCTCAGAAATATCTTGTAGTCTCTCAGCCAGATTTGGTAAAGCACTGCTATTCTGCATCTACCCAAGCACGTATGCGATTCAGTGGCGCAACAATACCGGGGATGATAAGAAGCAATCGCACAAGGCTGCAACCGTCTCGTCGCCACCGGTATTACGGAGTAAGAATGCACGCATACGCAAAAACATTCTATTTTCATCATTCTTCGAGTCAGTCCGATGACTGCTCAATAGTGGGAAATCCTGTGCTGGAGCGGGTCTTGTGGAGCCAAGCTCACTTTTATCTGGTTTGTCGACGTCTCCCCTTCAATCACCCGAACCGATGAATTCAATCGCATCAACTGCAAAGTTGGCATCGATCAGGCCAATTTTCTGCCCCTGTTCGAGGAACATGCGAACACTTCTCCTACCATCTTCGCCATAATCGATGGTGCGCTGGTTCACGTACATGCTGACAAAACGCTGATTGGTCGCATCGTCAATCCCACGCCCCCATTTCTTAGCAAATTTCAAGGCCTTGGCGGGAGAATTCAAGGCGTACTCGATTGAACGCTTGGTATCGAGGGTAATTTGTCGCATCAATTTCGATCCCAAATCTCGCCGTACAACATTACCGCCAAGAGGCATGGGAAGACCGCCGGTAGCCTCACCCCACCAGACTCCCAGATCCAATAGGACCTCTAAACCGGAATCACCATAGGTTAACTGACCCTCGTGGATTATCAATCCCGATGTGAATTCATCGGTGAGAATACGGGGGATGATCTCATCGAAAGGTACCACCTCAACCTCGACCTCACCCCAAGCCATTCGCAACCCGAGATAGGCACTGGTCTTCAATCCCGGTACTGCGATAGGGCCAGCCTTGGAATCATCTTCAGAGACTCCATGTTTGGCCACGATCATCGGACCATAACCTTCACCCATACTTGCACCACAATTCATCAGCGCATAGTTCTCAGCAATGTCTGGGAACGCGTGGATTGAAACGGCACTGACTTCAAAGTCACCTGCAATAGCCCGATGATTCAGGGTCTCGATATCTTGCAATTGGTGAACATAGGATAATCCTGGGGTTGTCAACGCTCCTGATGTCATGGCGTGAAACATGAATGCATCGTCGGGGTCGGGTGAGTGGCCGATGCGGATTTCCATACATTTCCCTCCCTTGACTAACCGGTCGAGGGCATGCTACTCTCAAACCCTTGCATAGAATAATCACAGTTGTTAAGGCAAAAATGCTCATTTATAGAGAATGGTCAATAAGGGGGGGCATCATCGTCACACGAGGATAATGGTGCGGCAGCCTCGTAATACTAAAGCATGGATTTCTATTATTGCGATAGGATTTCTAATCGCTGCCATGCCCTCCGCAGTCGCAGTATCATACCTTTCATCAGGGCTGGCCATCTCAGGATTTTTCAATCCCTCAGAGATGGCTGGGGACACATATGCTGTTTCCTATTCTCCCGACGACGAGTTGGTCGCTGCTGGTTATGCCAGCGGGGTTGTGATCTATAATTCCACCACGAAAGAAGTTGTCAAATCAATCAACATGAACGATGCAGTCTACCGAGTTGAATTCTCTTCCGATGGTCAATTCCTCGTCCTTGGGTTGAGAAGTCTGGAGTCCTACCAAAATGCCTTGGTATTACTCAGTAAGGAGGCTGATTGGAGTGTTATCTCCGCGGTTACAGGTTCAAAGAGAGTTTTGGCTGTTACGATTTCCCCTACTAATTCAAACATCGCATTCAACGGAGCCACGAACAGTATCATTGAAGCGAATTTCTCTGATTTAGATGATTCCACCACTTACGGCGGCATTCATTCAAGTGCCGTTACTTGTCTATCATATAGTCACGACGGAAGTTTCTTGCTCAGCGGTGGGAGTGATGGTAGATTGGTGAAATGGAATCGCAATAACAGCTCTACTGAAGTGATATATAACTTTGAATTGGACGGTGTTGCAGATTGTTCATTTTCTCCCAGCAACGATAAATTCGCGGTGCTTTCGGGGGGGGGAATCATACAAATTTATTCAGAATATGCCGAGTTGGAGTACGATATTGACATCACCCAGGGGTCGCGGATATTATGGTCGGATGATGGCCTCAGGCTATACGTGATTCAAACCATCGGCGCCAGCAAATTATTGTCATATATTTCAGCCTCGGGAAGTTGGTCTAGTGGAACCATCACCTATTTGGGCCACGCAGTGTCAGACTTTGATATCAAGACTGATTATTCCACCTTGATAACTGCAACCAATACCCGCCATCTGGCGGAATACAGCAATTCATACATACCGCTGTATTTTGGCATTGCAGGATTGGATACCGATGGCGATGGCATCCCGAATGATTTCGATGAGGATGATGATGGTGATGGGATTGTTGATAAATGGGACTCTGAATGTCCTGGCGGAATTACTTGTTCACTGACGCCGAAGCAGGATTCCATCAGGCAGGTGAAAATAGTTGTATCAATGAATGAGGTTTTGGCTTTCGACATTATCCTGCTCACCTCGGAGCAGAGTTCGGCAATGCGAAATATTACCACAAACAGTATCGAAGAGGATATATTCTTGAGTGAGCAGGAAGCGTATCGAATCTCGGATTCAATCTGCTCGAATATCGTTGAAGAGGATTTAATCGATTCGTGGCAGGCGAAATTATCGATTGAAGGGGTTTCTCTGTCAAATGGAGAGGTCGCTTGTACCGCAACCTATGGATTGTTGGGTATATTTGCAGATGATTACGAAACCCGTATCAGAATCACCACCTTCATAACTTTCAAAATGAGTGGAAGTCCCTCGATTCCCTACAATATTTCTATTTCGGGTAAAATCCCAATGCCCAGCGGCAGTGCCGCGCAGATGGCACCATTATTCCCAATATTGGTGCAAGTTGACGCATTAGGTTCGGATGAATATGAAGTATTGTGGGACGATATTGGTTCGGGCATAGTATTAGCGGTGAACGAGGCAGCCCCGGATGAACTTTCGTTTTTCGAAATAATGCTCAACTTTGCAATCGATAATATCCTGTTGGCATTATTAGCGGGATTCATATCAGCCTTTGGAATCATCACCATGATCAGGAGGCGGAATTTGAAGATTCTCAATCTTGATCAATATGTCGAGGGCTTTGGCGGCGACGAAGTAGCAATATCAGGTGATGAGGATATGAGATGGCGTGCTGAAGAGGGGGATGCTCCACCAAAACCCGGTCTTAGCCCACCCCCATCGCGCCAGCAGAGAATCTCAGGTTCAGTTATACCAGAATCGGTTTCTTCAATAAAGTCGAAGAAAGTTCGTCGGCGACCAGACGCGCAAGATATTCCTGAAGACTCAAAGAGAATTCGCTTGGATAGTCATAGCCACCAGACCAACCCTCCTGACGAGTGGGATTATGGCCGGGATGCAACCTATGAGGATGCTTCGGAGGCCGATGATTACCGAGAAGAGATCTCATCACCCAAGGTTCGCAAGGTGAAGGTGGCGGCGGATGAACCACAACCTAAGAAGCGTCGCAAGGCTAAACGCAGAGCGAAGAAAACCACCACTGAGAAGAAAGTGAGTAAAGATGAAACTAGAGCAACTTCTTCTCAACAAGACGATGATGATGAATTCATGGATTCTGCAATGGATAAACTGGTTTTCAGCAACAAGAGTGATTAGAAATCAACGAAATTAGCAACTTCATCGACCCCACACACCTCGCCGAGAAATTTATTCAATCCTTCCACTTCCATCTTCTCCATTTTATTTGACACCTCGGTGAAATATCTTTCGACTCGAGCGACTGAGAAACCGGTGCGGATCGAACTATTAGCGATAACAATCTCTCTGCACCCCTCATCAGAAAACCTTTCCAGCGATTTCACCAAGTCGTTATGCGCATCTGCTAAGCATTGTTCCGGGGAATCCTTACGCGCCGCAAATACTCCGAAAACCATCGGTAATCCGGTCTCGTCATACCAAGCTTGGCCCAGATCCATTCTCACGAGTTGCGGATTCTTCTCGGCTTCCCAAAGGGCTCGGTCACCGATGAGTAAGGCCCCATCACACCTCTTGAGCATCTGTGGTAAGTCCGGACCCATCTCGATTGCTCTGGGAGATAAACCTCTCTTCTCCAGCAGATACTGCAGCAGGCGATTCGAGGTTGCGCTATCGGTGGGTAAGGCGATATCACGCATTTCCTCAACCGGCCTGGCGCCGAATAATAAGACACTGCCAACACTTCCATGGCTGGATATTCCGATTTCAGGCAGGAGGACCAACTCCTCGAAATGTTTGGCATAATCAGCCAAAGGAATCGATGCGACAAGACAATCTCTCCGCAACAGGTGCCCCGTCAGCCAAGCCGGTGGTGCGGGCAAAATGGTCCAATCATTATCTAATCCATCGAATATCGGGTCACAATTCAAAAACATCACGCGGCCGATGGTCTTCTGCCACTGTGGGTGAGAACAGTTCACTGAATCACTTCGCCATCGGCAAACGCCAACTTTTCCTGGCTGGGGTCTGATACTCAGAAAACCGGGTATAGGTGCTATTTCTCTGCACCGGAATACATCCTGCATCACGAATCAATCTCGCCAATTGCTCCTTATCGTGGTCTAAGGGGGTGGTGGAACCAGCGAGATGCATTATCGATTCCAACTGTACGGTTCCATCGATGTCGTCGGCACCGAAACGTAGCGCCAACTCGGAGATTCCATCACCGAGATTCATTCTGTAGGCCTTGATATGTGGAATATTGTCCAGCAATATCCTACTGATGGCGATAACTCTTAGAATCTCAGACCCGGTGGCTAATTGTGCTTCGGGTAAACGGCTGGAATCAGGCAGATATGGATACGGAACAAAGCATTGGAACCCGCCGGTTTCGTCCTGTAATCGGCGTAGAGAAAGCATATGCTCGACGCGATGTTCTGCGTTTTCGATGGTACCGAACAGCATTGTACAATTTGTCGGCATCCCGATGGTATGGGCTATGCGATGGATTTCCAGGTACTCCTGGCTCGTTTCCTTTCCTTTACAGATGATATCGCGGATCGAGTCATTCAGTATTTCTGCCCCACCTCCCGGTAGCGAGCCCAGACCAGATTCTTGCAGGCGGCCGAGGGTCTCGCTCACAGTCAATCCGGAAATTTTGCTGATGTGCTTGACCTCGACTGCGGTCAGGGCCTTGATGTGGAGGTGGGGGAATTCTTTCTTGGTCGCGGTGAAAAGGTTTTCGTAATGTTCAATGTTCCAATCAGGATGCAGGCCGCCGACCGAGTGGACCTCATCGACATGGGGTGCATAACCACGCAGTATTTCGAGATAATCCCCGATGTCATGGGCATAAGCATCGGTGGCTTTTCTACCCCTCCTGAAGGCACAGAATCTGCATGATAGAACACATATATTTGTCTGATTGATATGTACGTTATGATTGAAGAAAACTCTTTCGCCGTATCGAGATATCTTGATCACATCAGCTATCTGACCGAGAGCATCTAGGTCATCATAATCAAACAAGAACATTCCGTCTGCTTTCGACAGCCTCTCACCTACAGATAACTTTTCGACAATCTCCTGCAGTTGTGCCTCAATCTCAATCTGTTCAAATAATCCTGCCATGATTGGCTGCCAATCATCTTGGCCACCGGCACTGATGAGATCTGAATTCCAACTTTTCGTCATGCGCTCAAACCGGCGAAATGTTTCGTCGCTATCATGGTTCTCATCTCCCATTAGATTGATTTAGCCGGCTTGAGAAAATCTAAAAAGAAAATTTTACGAAATTCTTCAAACCAGAATACCACCGAAGCCACCGCCGGTAGGACAATCCAGGACTCCCATGGCAATACCGTAGTATGCAGCAGTTTACCCAAGTAGACGTCGGTAAAGGGAATTTGTATTTCGGCTCCTTGAACGAATAGAAGCAACAGTCCCATGCTGAAAATCACTGAGAGATTGATGGCGGTATTTGAAAAAATACCCAGATGGAATACGGAATTGGTGCTGCTACGACAATTCATGACATTGAATAATTGGAAGATGATGAATACCGCGAAAGCCGCGGTACGAGCTTGGGCGAAACTTGATTCGGCATATACATTCCAAGCCTCTTCATCACAGGCGACATTTCCGTCACCGTCGAAGTAGAATACCACCTCGCCATTGAATGGGCTGATGAACTCATTACCATCGATATATGAGAACGGTTTACTGCAGGTATCCGAGGTGATGAGTGGTCCATCCGAAACATAGAAAATCGCCAGGGTGCCAATTACCATTATCGCTCCGAGATAGAATATTATCCCCATGTCTTTCCGGTCAGGAAGCCCCTCATCAGGTGGTCTCGGAGGTCGGTTCATGACCGCCCCGTGGCGCTTCTCAACCCCCAAGGCCACGGCCGGAGGGCCATCCATGAGGATATTGATGACGAGAATCTGGGTTGCGGTAAGGGGTAATTCCCATTGGAATACAAAGGTGGAAATCACAATTAATGCGACCGCTGCGACATTGGTCGAGATTTGGTAGCGAACGAAATTGCGAATATTGTTGAAAATCTTTCTACCCTCTTCCACCGCCTTGACTATATTGGCAAAGTTGTCGTCCTGCAGCACCATGTCGGCAGCATCCTTGGCCACATCGGTGCCGGAGATCCCCATCGCGATGCCGATATTCGCCCGGGTAAGGGCTGGAGCATCGTTGACCCCATCTCCGGTCATTGCAACAACATGACCTTTGGACTGTAACGAGGAGACAATACGCATCTTCTCATCGGGAGTGACGCGTGAATAGACATTACAGTCCTGCACCTTCTCAGCCAATTCGTCATCGCCCATGTCGAGCAGTTCCTTGCCGCTGATTATTTCGTGCGCCTCATCACAGATGTCCAATTCTATTCCGATGGCTTTGGCGGTAGTGCTTTGGTCGCCAGTAATCATCTTCACCTGTATCCCAGCTCTTTTACAGATTGCAATTGCATCATATGCCTCGTCACGCGGTGGGTCATTTATCCCGACAAAGCCCAATATTATCAGATCTTTTTCGACCTCATCCATGTCGTCCAAATCAATACCAGACGGTATCTTGCGGGCTGCCAAAGTGATTACTCGCATGGACAAGGAAGCGCATTTCTGGTTTGCCTGAATATAATCGTCGATGTCTGAAGGCTCGATCGGGACAACTTTGTTTTGCACAATCTTGTGGGTGAACAATTCCATCATCATCCCTCCAGCACCCTTGACCAATAACCAATCATCGCCCTCCCAGTGATGGATTACCGACATTCTCTTCCGGGTGGCATCGAAGAAATACTCGAATTGCCGTGGATTTCTAATCGCATGCTTTCCAACATCTCCGACTATTTTCCACCCCATCACCGCACAGGCGGAATCAGTAGGGTTGCCAATCGCGCCCCAATTCCCCTTTTCATCTTTGAATATTCGACTATTATGACATAGTGCCAAGCAACTGGTGGCCAGTCGGAAATCAAGCCGTGCAGAAAGATTTGTCAGACCATCCTCATCGATTTCCCCATCTGGCCCCTTAAGCCCCCCACTCACCGGGCTGAAACCACTACCACTGACATCCCATGAATCCCCACATAGATACAAATGCCTTACCGTCATTTGGTTTTTTGTCAGAGTGCCGGTCTTATCGGTACAAATCACCGTTGTCGAGCCTAATGTTTCCACCGCCTTCATCCTTCGAACTATTGCCTTATGACGCGCCATATTTCGCATCCCCAGTGATAACGTGATGACAAGAATAATCGGCAGACCCTCAGGGACAATGGCGACGAAAATTGCAATCGCAATCATGAATTGTTCAACCGCGACATCGAGTAGTGATTCGGATCCATCACCTAGAAATGCTAATGCCATTTTGACGGTGACCAGTAACACGGCAACGACCACGGCGACGATACCGAGGAATTTTCCCAGTGATTGCAGTTTCACCTCCAACGGTGTCTTCGGAACTTCAGCGGAAGATATTCCTCTGGCAATGAGTCCTAACTCGGTATCCATTCCAGTCTTTACGACCACTCCGATGGCCCGCCCGGTAGATGCCACAGTACCCATGAAGGCCATACTGATTTGGTCTCCGAGCAATGATTTACCAGCGACGGCATCCGGACTCTTCTTGACATCTAACGATTCGCCGGTAAGCGATGACTCATCGGTTTTGAACTGATATACCTCGAGCAGGCGTATATCAGCTGGTACATTCAACCCCTGGCTCAGTTTGACAATATCTCCAGGTACCAATTCGGTGGTCAGTAGTTCGATATCGACACCATTTCTTATCGTCACACACGATGAAATCGCCATTTCCTTGAGGGCGCCCATCGCTTGTTCAGCTTGCTCTTCCTGCCAATAGCCAAAAATCGCATTTGTGATCAATACCAAGGCGATGAAAATTGCATCTCCGGGCTTGTCAGGGTGCAATATCAAGGCGATAACCGCGGCGGTTATCAACAGGAAGATGAGAGGGTCGTTGAATTGACCAAGAAAGCGCAACCACTTCGGTGTTCGGGGCGGCTCTATCAGTTCGTTGGTGCCATACTTCTGCCGCTGGGATTCTACCTGGGAATCACTTAAGCCCTCAAGTGAGGAATTGAAGTCTGAAAGTACTTCATCCACCTCCATGGCAAACCAGTCATCTTTACGGATATCACGGTCCAAGGTCACCCCTCCTATTGCGCGCTACTAAAAGGAGCACTAAAGGTGAACTGTGGGGTATCCCAAGAAAAAATGACTTTTTTGTGGGTATATTAATTACCGCACAATTCACAAGTCGTGCCTGTTTCGCAACGTTGTGAGCGAATCAGGCGAGCCATATATTCCCGCCGACCAAGAGCCGGCGGAGTTGACTCCTAGGGTCTTCGTGATTGGAATAGTTCTCGGCACCCTCATGACCGCAGCCAATGCATATCTTGGACTAAAGGTGGGGATGACGGTCTCGGCCTCGATACCAGCCGCGGTAATGTCGATGTTGATTCTGCGTGGTTTGAAATTCAAGGATGTCAGCATTCTTGAAAATAATTCGGTACAAACCATGGCCAGCGCTGGGGAGAGCCTCGCGGCAGGAGTGATTTTCACCGTCCCAGCACTTCTGGTGATGAATATATGGTCGGAAATTCAGTTGCTTGAGACCTTCATCATCGCCACATTGGGTGGAGTGCTTGGAACCATGTTCACCATTGCATTACGTCGAGTATTCATCGTCGAAGAAGCATTACCCTACCCTGAAGGTGTGGCGTGTAGGGAAGTATTGGTGGCTGGAGAAAAGGGTGGGTCGGGATTGGTGGCGATTATCTATGCTCTGATTATCGGTGCCTTATATGGGTGGTTTGTCAAGGGTTTCCACATCACCAAGGAACTGGTGCAGGGGGCCTGGAGTTTCTTTGGCACCCGAGTATATGCTGGCTCGCAGCTGTCCCTGGCCCTGCTTTCAGTAGGATATATCGTCGGCCTTCGTATCGCTTCATTCATTTTCCTCGGCGGAGTGCTCGGGTTTCTGGTCTTGGTCCCAATGTATGGGATGATGTTCGGCTGGCCGGCTGGCGACATGACCGCCAAATCCATGGCCGCCGGATTCATGACGATATGGGGAGAACAAATCCGATTCATCGGCGTCGGGGCGATGGTGGTTGGGGGGATTTACACCCTGTGGTCGATGCGTAAGACCATCGTCTCAGGTTTCTCCAAGGCACTGAACTTTGATGACGAAGATTCGGCCGACCTTCTGCGCACCGAGCAAGATATTGACATGCGCAAAGTATTGGCGGTATGTGCCGGAATCACCTTGCTCACTTTCCTGTTCTATTGGTGGGTTACAGGAGAAATTCTTCTCGCCTTCGTTGGCGCGGCATTCTTGGCGGTGGCGGCATTCTTCTTTTCCGCGGTAGCAGGATATATCGCCGGAGTTGTTGGTTCATCGAATTCTCCGGTGTCGGGAATGACGATTGCGACCCTGATGTTCACCGCAGGACTGGTCTGGGTAGTCGGTGACTTGGTATTGGGGATGACCACTGAGAGTCTGATGACCGCGACATTGATCATCGCCGCAGTAGTTGCTGTGAATGCTGCCATCGCCGGAGATGTGATGCAGGATTTGAAGACCGGCCATATGGTCGGTGCAACCCCGTGGCGTCAGCAGGTTGCAGAAATTGTAGGTGTGATGGTAGGGGCAATCGCCATCGGGCCGGTATTGATGCTCCTACATAATGCATTCAGGATTTCCAAGACTGCATGTATTCGCGACCCACCCCTTCTCGATGGAAAGATTCCAGTTACTGCGGAAGAGATATCCGATGCTTGTGAGACGGCATTATTAGCCCCTCAGGCAGAGTTGATAGGAGCGATTATCAGCGGTATTTTCGGTGGTGACTTCAACCTGCCGATGGTATTGATCGGAGTGGCCATCGCCTGCATTATCATCTGGAAGAAAATGCCGGTGATGTCGGTGGCGATAGGCATTTACCTACCTCTATACCTTTCGGTACCTATCATCCTCGGTGGACTGATTCACTTTTTCGTCTCGCGGATAACACACTATCGAATCGATGGCACGCTCGAAGGTGAAGCCAGTGAGAGAGCTGAAGAGACGGCGAAGAAGGTGACGGATAAGGGGGTTCTCATCGGCGCCGGGTTCATTGCTGGTGAGTCATTGATGGGAGTACTGATTGCATTCTTCATCGTCGTCTGGAAGCATCCCAATAAGTGGTTCGGCTGGACTGACGAGGCAGATAAATTCCACCCGGCGATAGAAGCACTTCCACAGAGCCTATCGATCCTGTTCTACGGTTGTTTCGTAGCGATTTTCGCCTTCTTGGCAACTCGGGCGGTACCCCGTGTCGAGGGGCATACATTCCTTACTGATTGCTTCTCGGTCATCACAGATGCCGGGCGGCGTTTCATCGAGTCGGTTCGTCCAAGATGAGATTGCGAACTGTCTATATTCCGAATGAGGTCTGGGGTTGATCTGCCTCTCACGTCAATCTCAACGGTTGGCAAATGCCACGCTGTCACGAGAGATACAGAGGGTGTAATTGAGTTATTGGGGGATAAAATTGTGAATGGAAGTGGAGATGCTGTAGGGAGGCAATAGGGGTTGGCCTTGAGTAAGCATCAAAGGCCAAACAACAAACCGCTGATGTGGGGTAGGGTAATTGACTAAGCACCAGACGCCATCGGTTGACGATTTGCGGGCTAAAGCAGTACGTTGTCGAGCCGATATATTGCGCATGACCCACCGTGCTGCGGCCGGGCATCCAGGTGGTTCGCTGTCCGAAATCGATATTCTCGTCGCCCTATATTCGACCCGATTGCGTATCGATCCAAAACAGCCCGATCTAGTCGACAGAGACCGCTTCATCCTCTCTAAAGGACATGCCAGCCCGGGAATGTATGCGGTTCTGGCAGAGCATGGATTCTTCTCCCATAAGGAATTGGAATCTTACCGTGTACTCGGCGGCATCTGCCAAGGGCATGTCGATATGAAATGGACTCCCGGGGTTGATTTCAGTGCCGGTAGTCTCGGCATGGGATTATCGTTTGGTATCGGCTGTGCTCATGCGGCCAGATTGGATGGCAGCGAGCGGACGATATTCGTCATGCTCGGTGATGGGGAACTGCAAGAGGGTTCGGTGTGGGAAGCGGCGATGGCCGCGGCTCACCATGAATTGGGTAACCTCAAGGTTTTCGTCGACCGCAATCGGATTCAAAATGACGATTTCATCGATGCGCAGATGAGAATGTTCGATGTGGCCGCCAAGTGGAGGGCATTTGGCTGGGCGGTAAAGGAAATCGATGGCCACGACATGGAGGAGATACTCAAAGGATTGGAGTGGATGGATAGCATCACCGATGGTCCGGCGGTAATCATTGCCCATACCGTGAAGGGCAAGGGAATTTCCTACATGGAGAATAATCCTGCCTTTCATGGTGCCGCTCCAAGTGATGAGCAGTTACTCCAGGGACTCACTGAATTGGGGGTCGAGGTATGAGTCGGATGGCGGCTTCTCGAGATGGCTATGGTCAGGCACTGCTGGAGATGATTGATGACAAAGAAGTCGTTGTTCTCGAAGCCGACCTCGGAAAGTCCACCAAATCACTGCACTTCAGGAATGCCCGCCCCGAACGTACCATCTCGTGTGGAATCGGTGAGCAGAACATGATGCTGGTGGCGGCTGGACTGGCCTCATCAGGATATACTCCATTCGCCAGCACCTTCGCAATTTTTACCGAGCGGGCTTTTGAACAGATTCGCAACGGCATAGCCCGACCTAATCTTGCAGTACATATCTGTGGCAGTCACGGTGGTGTCCACACCGGAACCGATGGCAGCAGTGCGCAATCAATCGAGGATCTAGCCATCTATCGCACCCTGCCCAATATGACTGTCATGCACCCTTGTGACGATGTCAGCGCCACGGTATTGACCAAGCAATGCCGGAACTTGGCTGGGCCTTCATACATGAGGACCGCCCGTAACAAGACCTTGGTCTTGTACGATGGGCGCGAGGATGAGTTGGAGATAGGCAAGGGGGTCGTCCACCGCGCCGGCGTCGATGTGGCAATAATCGCCTGCGGGGTCCTCGTCGCCAAGGCTCTTGAGGCGGCAGAGATTCTTTCCGCTGATGGCATCGAAGCGAGCGTGGTCGATATGCACACACTGAAACCCTTGGATGAAGATCTGGTCGCAAAACTGGTGACCCAATGCGGTTGTGTGGTCACCGCAGAGGACCATTTGCTGATTGGTGGGCTCGGTGGAGCTGTCGCTGAGTTTTTGGTTTCAAACCTCCCCGCCCCACTTGAGAGGGTAGGAGTGAATGACCGTTTCGGAGAATCCGGTCAGGCTGAGGAGATGCTCGATTTATTAGCGATAAATACCGCTGATATCGTCGCCGCAGCGACTCGGGCGATAAGCCGAAAAAAACTATAGAAAGGTGATATGATGGAGTTTTTTCTAGATACAGCAGAAGTTAGTGAAGTTATCGAGATAGCGTCTTGGGGAATCCTTGATGGGGTGACTACAAACCCTTCACTGATTAAAAAATCGGGCCGAGATTTCAAACAGGTCGTACGTGAAATCGCCGAAATATGCTCTGGCCCCATATCAGCCGAGGTCACAGCCCTCGATGCAGACGGAATGATTGCTCAAGGTCTTGCTTTGAAAGCAGATTTACCCGATAACGTGATCATCAAGGTACCATGTACCGATGCCGGTCTGAAGGCCACCAAGGTATTGTCTGATCAGGGCATCGGCGTCAATGTCACCCTGATTTTCAGTGCCGCACAAGCGCTGATGGCCTCTAAGGCTGGGGCGATGTACATCTCTCCATTCATCGGGCGAATAGACGACACCGGTCATGATGGCATGGCCCTGGTTGCTGAGATAATGACGACTTGGGAAAGTTATCGAGTTACCAACACCAAGGTTCTGGCGGCATCTATTCGTCACCCCCAGCATATCCTGCAATGTTTACTGCTCGGTGCCCACACTGCGACGATGCCAACCAAGGTGTTCAAGCAACTCGTCAAGCACCCGCTTACCGACCTGGGACTCGATGCTTTTTTGGCAGACTGGGCCGATGTTGAGAAGGCTGGGAAGGCTTGAATCACCCTTGTCCCTTGCGCCTGTTCATGGAAAAGGCTTGAAGAGGAGACCTAGACTGCGAAACGCTGAGGGGCTGCCATGAAGGATATCGACAAGTTAAGGCGTCTGCTCGATGGCGATGTCGACCATGGTGACTTGGCAAATAATCCTCTGCTCGCAAGTATTGCTGAAAGGGCCTATGGCGTCAGTGTGCGACCGATGAAGATATCGAAACCATCGCAGTTCAAGGAATCAAATCCAGATTTGACCTTCACGCCCTCGTCAAGTGATACGTTCGACCCTCTCGACTTGATAGTTGAAGTCATCGAAGGCACGCCGCCCCCGCCGATTGCCGATTCACATAAGATTACGCAAGCGGCGAGTGACAAGGGTGTAAAATCGAGAATAATGTTCTGGTCAGCACTGATGTTGTTAATCGCCGAAATCGCCAATTTATTCGGGGTTTTCGGTATGCTATTCGGCGATATCTGTGCCGAGCCCGGTACCAGTTCCGGCACCTGTCCAGACCAAGGTGCGACGCGGATCAACTTGCTTTCAATCGGCGAATTGGATAGCGGGTGGGCGTGGTCGGAACCTTTGCAGGCCGGTGGATACGGAATTCCTGATATCGTTTTGGTAGTCGTTCTATTGTTGATGTGTGTGATGATGAAGAAACGCAAGTGAGGTCATTAGCATGCACGAGAAGGTGGGTAAGGCCAAGCGTGGCATCCCCTCGAAGAAAGAGGACTTCAATTCCTGGTATCCCTTCATCGTCGAGGCTGCTGACCTGGTCGACAAACGCTATCCGATCAAGGGCATGGATGTTTGGCGACCATATGGTTGGAAAGCGATGCGCTTAATCGATGCAATCACCCATCGAGAGATGGAATTTACCGGCCATGAAGAGGTCAGGTTCCCCTTATTGATTCCAGCTAATCTATTACAGCAGGAGAACCGATTGGTCGCACTGCTCAAACGCGCCCGAGAAGAGGGTGTTGACCCGAGTGAATTACGTCTCGATGAGGATGAAGCGGGGTTTGAGAAGGAAGTCTACTGGGTCAGTAATGCCGGAGAGAGTGAACTCGAGATTCCGATGTTTCTTCGCCCTACCAGCGAAACCGCGATGTATACGATGTTCCCGCTATGGATCCGCAGTCACGCTGATTTACCCCTGAAGATTTACCAGATTGTCAATACCTTCCGCTACGAGACGAAACAGACACGGTCTTTTATCCGGGTACGCGAAATTCACTTCTTTGAAGCCCATACTGCTCATGTTGATGAGGCTGGAGCGACCCTACAGATAGGCGAGGACCTCGAAATCGTCAACCGGATAATGCACGATTTATGTTTACCTGTGATAATGGCCAGAAGACCGGTTTGGGACACTTTTCCCGGCGCTTGGTATACTATTGGCATCGATGTAGTCATGCCCAATGGTCGTACTCTACAGGTCGCTTCGTGCCATCATTACCGCGACCAATGGGCGAAGGAGTTTGGAATTACTTACGAAGATGAGAAAGCCGAACAGAAATACTGTCATCAAACCACCTATGGGATGTCAGAGCGGCTTCTGGGAGCGGTTGTAGGAGTTCATGGTGATGACCGGGGTCTTATCATGCCACCAGCCATCGCGCCGATTCAAGTAGTGATTGTACCGGTTACCAAGAAGGATGGTGCAGATGAGATTATCGCGGCATGCAATGAATTGCATACAACTTTGTCAACTGCAGGAATTCGCGTCAAAATAGATGGTCGCGATATGCGACCAGCCAGGAAATACTATGATTGGGAAATCAAAGGTGTGCCTCTGCGACTCGAACTCGGACCTCGCGACCTCGCTGATGGTAGTGCTATTGCGGCTCGCCGGGGAGGTGGGAAAAAAGCCTTGGTGATATCCAACATCGTCACCCTTGTCAATCAGGAATTGTCTGAGATTGCCGACTGGTTGCGAAACCGTGCTGCGGCCCAGCATTCCGACATCATCAAGGAAATACCGCACATATCGAAAGATGAAAATGGAGACTGGTCACTCGATGCCGAGATAGATGAGGCCAGTATCTATGAGATTGCTTTCGATGGCAGTGATGCTGAGGCCGAGGCAATCGAATTACTGACCGGTTTGTCATTCCTCGGTGATGCCACCGAAGAATACCCCGAAGAACAGTATTGTTGCATATCGGGGAAACCGACAAAGAGGAGAGTATTACTCTCAAAGTCGTATTAGTGAAGGCACGTCTTGAAGGCTACAACGTGGCTCAGCAAGTCTAGGCGACCTGACTCAGAAATGACACACCGTAACTATCCTGAATTCACTCTTCGAGGAGATTGTTGCATGGGGGTTGACAAAACACCGAAAGCCGTGCCTGGATTTGCTTCTCAGTGGTCTTTGGTAGCTTTAGCCTCGACTAATACTCTTACTGCATTGACTAGTTCTCGGTGGTCATTCAGAGCCCAATGCTCACCGCTTGAATCGACCAGATGAGCACGAGGCTTGTTCGGATTATCGAGGTCTTCCAGTCGATTGGCGATCACAGCATCGAGTTCGGCACCTTTTATCAATGCCAAAGCGCGGTGAATCAAATCATGAATCTTGATTCCACACTCCAGTTTGAAACCGATTCTGGTCGCCCCACTGGTCAGTTCTCTCAATTCATGGATATGCTTTGCACCCTCGACCAGTTTCACCTCGAGTGAACCTTGCAGACTGGCGATTTTTCCTTCCACTGGGTTGTCGACGACATAATCCAGAACTGCGGCACTATGAATCCAACAATCGATATCATCATCGGTCAGGGCTTTCAATTCCATTAACATCTGTCGTGGGTCTAGTGTCCTGATCACCAACGGCAAGTCAATTTCCGCCGAATGGGTAGTCGCTCCGGCAACCACTGTCACATCGTGGCCATGGCGATACAGTTCAACCGCGATACTCCAGCCGGTTTTACCACTTGAGGTATTTTGGATATATCTCACATCGTCAATCGCCGAACGGGTGGCCCCAAGGGTGATGACGACACTTTTCCTCGCCGGCTGGCGTGAATTGACCATGTGTGCCAACTCGGCAACAACCTGAGTATGCTCGACGGTCTTCCTCTTTCCCTCCTCTTTCACCCCCCAGATGACATGGGCATCTTGAGCGAGCAAGGCATCCGTGATTTCACTGGTGACTGGGTCTTCTGCCAAATCAGCGTGCATCGAGGGAACGAATATCAGTGGTGAATAATTTCCCCTGGCGGCCGATAGAGCCATCAATAACGGTGAAGAGACGATGCCATTCAGATGGCAAGCGAGCAGGTTTCTGGTCGCCGGGCACACCAACACTGCATCGAAATGAGAAAGTTGGGCCATATCTCCATCCCAATCGGTGATGATCGCCCCTTGGGTGGCCCACGAAAGCGCCAGCGGGGTGATGATCTTCTGCGCCGAATTGGTCATACAAACCGACAGAGTGGCACCATGCCGACGTAATTCACGGGCGATGCGCACGCTATCGACCGCGGCAATACCACCCGAAATACCGAGCAGGATGTGCTTTCCTTCTAATGACTGACCGCGGGGCTCAACATCGGTATCGCGCATGTGAACATACCGTCGGGGTCGGACAGCATACATTTGGGCTTCGGTGGTGGCTCGCGACTCGGTTAGTGGACGATGACGGGGGGTTCATCAACCCCCGACCTGTCGCCAAGACTGTGCAAAGTGGCGACGATATCGTGTTTGCCGGCTCGGTACCGGAACAATTTGACGACCCGTTGAGCCGTTTGCACCGACAGACATCGAACTTGGTATTGGCCACTACGCTGATGATCGGGCTGCTGATGTGGGGAGTCATCTCGAACGTTGCCACAAACGCCATCTATCTGATTCCAATCCCGCTGTTTTTTCTCGGGTGGATCTGGTATGCGTTCAAATCTCGTCGCCAATTCGCACTCGTGCTAGCACAACTGCAGTTGGGTTTTGCTTCATTGATTTTCGCTATTTTCGGCGTCGCCCACCTACTGCAAGGTCTTGACGGTAGCATCTGGGATTTGCTCCTCGGTGGGCTGATGGTATACATGACCATCAGTACCTTCAGACGGATGTCGCTGTTGAGCAATGATCTATTTGTCGCATGGTACCGCGGCGAGAATCTGCCATTCGATGCCACCAGCAATCTGGCTACCGGCGAAATTCTCGCCATGTGTCCGCACTGCTCATCGGTCTTGGCAATTAAACCCGAACTACTATCGGCAAAGGACAAATGCCCAAACTGTTCTGGTGATTTGGTCACCGACGCAACGCTTGAAGAGGAATAGCGTTGTGTTTCAAGGCTGATAGAGTGCCCATGCATCGTTTGAATATGCAGGGCGGTAATACTGCTTGCCATAATGGTCGAACCATTCAAAACCATCCTGCAATGTGCCGACAGCATTTTGGGGAGGGCCTGATTCCAGTTGACCGGAATACTCAGGAGTGTTATTTTTATTGGTCAGTGGAGCATTGAATAATTTCTCTGCTTTAAGATTAGATTCTTCACCCTTGCCACCCGAACGTGAAATTGCCGCAATGGTAAGTGAAATAATGGCCATTAATAGAGCGGAAATTGCAATGATACCGGACTGGTCTGATATTTG
>Ga0209554_1000437_pt1 | contig 35586 bp, 41 predicted proteins | sample MarorgKNORR_S2LV_5_FD_188221 | JGI IMG/M metagenome (GOLD analysis project Ga0209554, IMG submission 188221) | Marine microbial communities from the Southern Atlantic Ocean, analyzing organic carbon cycling - Bottom_A/KNORR_S2/LV (SPAdes) (version 2) | ecosystem: Environmental > Aquatic > Marine... | reverse complement strand
GAAATAAATATAGAGGATATTATTGATCTGTCTTTACCATCTAAGATTAGAATGTAGTTATATTTTTTTTTTGATAAACTTATTATAAACTTAAATTTTTCCAATAAATTACCTTGCGGAAACATTACAACATCGTCAATAAATTCGAAACTTTTAGCGTAATTGTGATTATTTTTTGAAGTAATTAAAGTAATTTTAGAATTTGTTAGATGTTTTTTTATTGTAAGAACTACGGGACATGTCATAAGTAAATCTCCAATTTTATCAGTCCTAAATATTAATATATTATTAACCATTTAGAATCTGTGGATTATTTACTGGACCACATATATTTATTTTTTTTATAACTTATATCAAAGGTGTTATTAATAATATAATCGGCTACTACAGTAGAATTGAAGTACTTCATGTATTTTTCTTTGCCATTTTTTGCTATTTTTTTTCTTGAATAATCATCCTTTGCATATTTTTGGATTTTTTCTGATAGATTGTCTAAACTATTATAAAATATTACTTCATTTTTTGTAAAAAAATTATTGTAGAGAGTATCGCGATGTATAAAAGTTAAAAGTCCATTCCCTATCAGTTGAGTAATTCTATCACTACTATAATATTTTACTGGATGCCCCCTACTTAAATTAACCCCCATTTTAGCATTTGAAATTGATTTAAGAAATGAGTCAGCCCAAATTGGTTGAATATTATTTATTCCATACAAATCAAATTTTACATTAGGAGTAATTTCAACTAAACGATTAATAAAATCTGCTCTTTCATCATGTTTACCTTTTTTTAATTTACCTCTATGGACTCCATGGCTTAGTGCAAAAAACACATCCATGGAACAATGGTTATTTTCATAGTTGCTTAAGACTTCAAAAGAAGAGTCCGTTGGATTTGGCATAAATAAGCATAATTTTTTTTTTGGTAGAAAGTCTAATACATCGGGCGAAGTTGTAATAAAGTTTGAATCGGTAAATTCAATTTTATCTAATATTCTAGATTTATTTTTTTGATAATCGGGTCCATCTTTTATCAATGGATCAAGAAACCATTGAGCAATTTTTAAATTCCTATAATTTTCTTTTAAGTAGGATAGTGTATTTCCGTTAATTAAATCAGCGTGGCCAAAAATTAACAAATCTGGTTTGTAATTATAAACTGTATTAATTAATTTTTCATTTAAAGTTTTTGCACCAGAATAATCTTTAAAGCTTTTGTAATGTTTGATGATATCTCTGTCACTAAATTCCAAAACACTGTGACCTAACCTAATAAAACCATTATTTAATCTTCTTCCAGTATTAAAAAAAAGTCTTCCGTCATATCGTTCATTAAAATTAGTAACATGCAAAATTCTTAAGCTTTTTGGTACATAAGTTTTAAATTTGTTTAATGTTAATGAAAATTGTAAAAGCTTTTCTCTGTAATCATCTATATTTTGTGCACTTACACGGTTAGTGTGAAAAAAATTCTTTATAGAAAGATATTGTAATTCCAACCTTTTATTTTTATTTTCTATTAAATCTTTAATAGCCAAATATACAGAATCAACATTCAGATCCCTAAGAATTATGCCATGAGTTACAGTTTCTGGCAAACCACCTTTGTTGCTTATAATCGTAGCGCATCCTCTGCTAGTGGCTTCCAAACTAGTTCTGCCTAATGGTTCATCCCATCTTGAACATGCAACAGCAATACTTGTTTTTTCAAAAATTTTCAAAACCATATCGTGATTTTGAAAACCAAGATTTTTTAATCTTTTGTGTTTAAAGTTCAACTGCATTCTTGGTTCATCACCAATAACAATTGCTGTCCAAGCTTTATATTTTTTAAGTATTTTTAATACAGCTTTTCCAAATAAGTCGTAGCCTTTAGCTCGATTTAATTTACCAACAAAAGTAATCCAATTTTTTTTTTTATTTATATTGACCTTTGCAAGAGACGTAGATTGGTAAATAACATTCATTTTCTCAGAATTTATATTCAGGCCTTCAATACCTTCTAAAAATCTTTTTCTAGACCAGTGACTGTTAAAAATTATTTTCGTAGCATCTGCTAGTAACTTTTTCCTATCGTAAATAGATTTTGAACCTGTCATTGAAAGTGGATCGTTATGAAAATATAAAATTATTTTTTGTTTCTTTAAAACAGAAAAAATTAAATGAAAATAATTTGGTCTATTATGAATTTCTATAATGTTAGATGGAGCCCTTTTTTCAAATTTTAAAAATGCGTTTACATAATTTCTACTACCACTTTGAACTATACTTTTTTTTAAGAAAATATTTTCATAATTAAGATTAAAAGTCTTTTTAAAATTTGTATTACCATAAATAGTAATGTATTTTTTAAATTTACTAATTTTAGTTATGTCCTTAACAAATAAAGACACAGCTCCAGCATATGTTGGAGAGAAGTTTTCTTTATATGGTAGTAAAATTGAAATTTTCATCTAAATTTATTTTTAATTGAATCTCTGAATTTTCTATTTTTCTTTATATAATATTCTCTTAAAATTGCCTCTCTTTTTGTTTTACATTTTTCAGAATATAATAACTTCCAAGTTCTTCCTCTAGTAAATTTTGCGCCTTTCCCACAATTATGCAAACCAAGCCTTTTTTTGAGATTATTAGTATATCCAACATAAGTTATTAATCGTGAATTTTTATAATTTCCTATTAGATAAACAAAATAAGTCATTAATTAGATTTGGAACTAGTAATTTTTGGCGGTCCCACGGGGAATCGAACCCCGATTAGGTGATTGAAAACCACCTGTCCTAACCGTTAGACGATGGGACCTATTAAATTCATCTAGTATTTATTATATATTCAAAGTTGTTTCAATGATCAAAAGGTTTGATTTTTTTGAAAAGAACGACTAGTTGGATAAATTAAAATAGTAACAAAGTAATTAATGGAAAAATTAAAAGAACATATTCAATCTGTCGTAGATGTTTTTAACACAGGAAATTTATCAAAAGCTGAACTTCTTACGAAAAAACTTATTAATAATAATCCTAAAGTAGTTTTTTTGTATAATCTTCTAGGTCTTGTCTTAGCAGAACAAAAAAAAACTGATCAAGCAATGAAATGTTATGAAAAAGGCATTAGTATTGATCCAAATTTTGGTATGATTTACAATAATATAGGACTTTTATTTTACAAACAAAAAACTGCTGACAATATTAAAAAAGCGGAGAACTATTACAAAAAAGCAATTTCTTTAGATAAAAAAATATCTGAACCGCACAATAATTTAGGAAATTTATATGATTATCTTGACAAGGTTGAAGACGCTATAGATTGTTATAAAAAGGCAATAGATATAAATCCAAGATTTTCATATGCACATCATAATTTAGGTACAGCTTATGTGACGATAGGAAAATTTAATGAGGCTAAAAAACATTTTGAAGAATCTCTAAAATTGAATCCTAATTTTACAGTCACACATAGATCGTTAAGTAGAATAACGAAATATACAGATAATAATGCTCATTTTAATAAACTAAAAAAAATATATAAAAATATTAATATTAATGATTCGAAAAAAAGAATAGAGCTTGGATTTGCCTTAGGAAAAGCTTATGAAGATACTAAAAATTTTGATAAATCTTTTGCTCATTACAAAGAAGCAAATTTCCTTCAAAGAAAAAAAATTGATTTTTCATTAAAATTAGAAAAGAAAAAATTTGAAAAAATCAAAAGAATATATAATAAAAAGTTGTTTGATAAGTATAAAAATAACGGATGTTCAGATTATTCTCCGATATTTATTATTGGTATGCCACGTTCTTGTACTACATTAGTTGAGCAAATATTATCCAGCCATTTTAAAGTATACGGTGCTGAAGAGGTAGATTTTATTCCACATCTGATTAAAAAAAATTTTGGACATAATAATATACATCTATTTTTTGAAGAAATACTAAATTTTGGCAAGGATAATTTAAAAAAAATCGGTGAGGAATATATTGCTAAAATGAAAAATATTTCTAATGATTCAGATAGAACTACAGATAAATTGCCCATAAATTTTTTATACGTTGGATTCATTAAACTTATATTACCTAAATCTAAAATTGTGCATTGTTATAGAAATGCTAAAGATAACTGTTTATCAATATTTAAAAATCAGTTTAGTAGCGGAAAAATTAAATTTGCTTATGATATCAGTGAAATTGTTGAATATTACAACCTTTATGACGATTTGATGAAATATTGGAGCAATTTTTTGCCTGATTTTATTTACGATATAAAGTACGAAAATTTAATTTCTAATACTGAGACTGAAATTCAAAATTTATTAAGCAATTGCGATTTAGATTGGAGTAATGATTGCTTAAATTTTCATAATAATAAAAGGCCAATCAAAACAGCTAGTGCTGTTCAGGCACGGAGTAAAATTTATAACAGCTCAATAGATTCTTGGAAAAATTATGAAAAATATTTAAATAAATACTTTACAAAATTGAAAAATTAATTAAGCGAAATATCCTCGATCAGAAATTCAATATTTCTTTTTCCCTTCCATTCATTTAATCTCATTTTTCCAGCTATATTTATTTTTTTTTTATTTTTTTTATTGAGAAAAGGTTCTAGAGGGCTATTTTTAGCATTCCATGCAAATGCTTTAAATGTTGAGCCATCTTTTCCACTTAAAATAGACTTTATATGATTGTTGCCAATTATATTAGATGAAACTACTTTTATATTTTCTATTACAAATTTAGGTTCACTATTACCTGAACCGAAAGGGGCTAAACAATTTACCTCCTGAAAAAATTCTTCATTTAAAGCGCTAGGAGCAATTATTGTATCTAGATACAAATTTATATTTTTTGAATAGCCTGGACATGATTTCTCAAAATTCTTGATTAAAAAATCTCTAAGGATAGGTATTTTTTCTTTTTTTAGAGTAAATCCTCCAGCCATTTTGTGTCCGCCTCCCTTTTCAAGAATACCTGATTGAACAGCCTTAATGATTTGACTTCCTATGTCAAAACCAATAACTGATCTAGCAGAACCTTTTCCTATTTTTTTATTTAAAGAAATTAATATTGTTGGTTTGTTGTATTTTTCTTTAATTCTTGATGCAACAATTCCTATTATTCCTTCATGCCAATAATTTCCTGACATTACTAATACGGGATGGTTGTGGTATTTTTTTACTTCAGAATTTACTTGTTCAGATAACATCAATTCAATACTTTGTCTTTCTTTATTAGACTTATCTAAAGCGATGGCAATTTTATACGTTTTTTGTGGATCATCAGAAGTTAATAGTTCCGCTCCATGCGAAGCCTTACCGACTCTCCCCCCGGCATTTATTCTTGGACCTAATATGAAACCTAAGTCAAATGTCGTAGGTAGAGATTCAATTTTACATAAGTCATATAAAGTTTTTAAACCTAAATTTGACCTTTTTTTAATAACCTTAAGTCCTTGTTTTACGATAGCTCTATTTAAACCAATTAAAGGAACAACATCGCACACAGTACCTAGAGACACCAAATCTAAAAAATTTAAAATATTTGGTTCATTTATTTTATTTTTTTTAAACCAATTTACGTCACGCAATTTCTTATTTAAACCAACTAAAAAAACAAAACATACTCCAGCCGCACAAAGATAATTAAGCCCTGAAGTATCATCGTACCTATTTGGATTTATAATTGCGCAAGCGTTAGGAAGTTTGATATCTGATTGATGATGATCTAACACTATAACGTCAACATTTGAGTCTTGGGCTATTTTGATAGGTTCAAATGCTAAAGTTCCACAATCAACAGTAAAAATAATTTTTGCACCTTGATGAATAAGAGCATTAAATCCATCAATATTTGGTCCATAACCTTCTTTCAGTCTATCTGGTATATAAGTTTGTACTTTTTGGTTTATTGACAAAAAATAGCGCGTTAATAAAGCTGTTGAAGATGCGCCATCGACGTCATAGTCACCAAAAATACCTATTAACTCTCTTTTATTAATACTATTATAAACTCTATCTACTCCATTTTTCATATCTTTTAAATGTAAGGGATTTGGTAAAAGATTTTTAATTTTCGGATTTAAAAAGAGATTAATATTTTCAATATTTTTTTTTCTTATAGATAAAAGTTTAGCTACAATTTCTGTTAGTGCATAACTTTCCGATAATTTTGTAACGTCAGATGAATCAAATTCTTTAAATAGCCAGTTTTTTCCACTAACTGAAGAAAAACTCATTTTTTTAATTGATTTTTGATTATTTTGTTAATTTTGCTGCTTTTATGAAGAACAAAAGTTTCTGATTGAAAAGAGGCTCCAAGATCCTTTATCCCTTTAACCAAATCACCATCCGTAACTCCAGTGGCGCAAAAAATAACATCACTTTTAACCATATCTTCAACATTATATTTTTTATTTAAATCTTTAATACCTAATTCCATTGCTCTATTTTTTTGGTTAGTATTTTGAAATACTAGTCTAGTTTGCATTTGACATTCCAAACAATTTAATGCTGCTGCTGCCAAAACACCTTCCGGCGCTCCGCCTATTCCAACATATATATCAATATTTGATTTTGGAATTGCTACTGAGATTACACCTAAAACATCTCCATCGCTAATGAAATTAATTTTTACACCCATTGAATTTAATGATTTTATTATTGAATCATGTCTGGGCCGTTCTAATAGACAAGCTGATAATTTTTCCGGTTTAGTATTTTTAGCTTCTGATAACAATTTAATATTTTTTTCTATACCATAATCAAGATCTATCAAATTTTTTGGAAAACCAGGTCCGATTGCAATTTTTTCCATATAAATATCAGGAGCATGAAGCAGATTGCCTCTTCTAGTGACAGCTAATACAGATAAGGCGTTTGGTAGATTTTTTGCTGTAAAATTAGTTCCCTCTAAAGGATCAACAGCTATATCAAATTCTTCTCCGATTCTTGTTCCAACCTCCTCATTTATGTATAGCATTGGAGCTTCATCTAGCTCACCTTCCCCAATAACAATTTTGCCTTTCATATTAATTGTGTTTAGCTCTTTTCTCATTTCATCAACAGCTGCCTGATCAGCTGCTATTTTATCATTTTTGCCTTTAAAAAGAGAAGCACCATACGCTGCCCTTTCGGTTGTCTTAACAAAAGAGTCTATAAGAAACTTGTCTATAATCATCTATACTTTTTCTATTCTTATAAAGGTAGGTTTTTTAAGTACAAATTTATTTTTGCTTAAGCTTAAAAGTAGATTATTATAATTTTGCTCTAAATTCTCATGAGTGATTATTATTATTGAAGCCTTTTTATTTTTTTTATAGGGGTTTTGTATTAAATTCTTGATTGAAATTTTATTATTTGCAAAAGTTTTAGTTACAGAAGATAAAACTCCCGGAAGATCTTTTACCTCAATTCTTAAATAAGAAGAGCATAAGTGCTTAGATACATCAAATTTAGCAATCTTTTTTCTCAAAAGATAAGAAACTCCAAACGGGTATTGTATATTTCCTTTTAATACAGAACATAAATCAGATATCAGAGCGGAGGAAGTTGGTCCTGGTCCAGCACCCTCACCTTGCAAAATAGATCTTCCAATCGGGAAACCATCGATTACAACAGCATTTAATACGCCATCAATATTAGCTAAATGAGAATGTTTTGAAATCAAACATGGATGAACACGTTCGATTAATTTTTTGTTTTTAATTTCTGAAATCGACAATAATTTTATTTTATAACCTAATTTTTTTGCATGCAAAATATCAGTTAAATTAATATTTTGTATACCTTCGGTTAAGATTTTATTTTTAGAAATAGTTTTATTAAAAGCAATTGACGATAAAATTCTTAATTTAGCAGCAGAATCATTCCCATTTAAATCTGAGATTGGATTATTTTCAGCAAAACCTAATTTTTTTGCTTTATCAAGAACTTCAGAAAATTTTTTTTTACTAATATCCATTGATGATAAAATAAAATTCGTTGTACCATTAAGAATGCCATAAATTTTATTAATTTTATTTGCTATTAGGCCATCTTTTATTGATCTTATGATTGGAACACCACCAGCAACAGATGCTTCATATTCAAGGTTAACTTTATTTTTTTCTGCCAAGTAAGCAAGTTGATCTCCGTATTTTGCCATTAATGCTTTGTTTGCAGTAATTACATGGATTTTATTTTTTAAAGCAGAAAATACTAATTTTTTTGCGACGCCTTCAGAACCGCCAATTAATTCAAAAACAATATCTACGTTGTCCATTGAAGGTATATTTAAAGGATTTTTTACCCATTTTGACTTTGGAATTTTAATTAGTCTTTTTTTGTTTATATTTCTAGCGGATATATATTTAACAAAAGGTACTTTTCCAGTTTTATTAAATATATTTATTTTATTTTTTTCTAGAATTTTATAAAAATAACTACCTATATTTCCAAATCCTGCGATTGCTATATTAATTTTTTCAGGCTTCATAATCAGTTTGGTACATCATTAATGTCAGGATATGGTCTAAAAGTATTTTTCTTAGTAATTTTTTCAACCAACTCGCTAAATTTACCTAACTTAATTTCTGTATTTGTAATACCAGCATCTAAATCAACTTTTTTTTTTAATTGTTTTTTTTGACTAACAATAATTTTTCTTTTAGATGATTTTTTTTCATCTTTAATTCGTCTTTTTTCTTCCAATTTAACCTGTTTTGCTAAATTTTTTTCTTCTTTAATTTGCTTTTTTTCTTCCAATTTAAGCTGTTTTGCTAAATTTTTTTCTTCTTTAATTTGTTTTTTTTGTTCTAACTTTATTTGTTTTGTTAAATCTTTTTCATCTTTAATTCTCTTTTTTTGTTTTGACTGAGCTTCTTGCATAATTTTTTCAATTTCAGAAATATTCTTATAGTTTTTATTTTTTGAACTTTTTACTTCAACTATCATTGTTTTTTTAAAGTACGCTTCTTTTTCTTTTTTATTAATACAGGGATGATCTCCACACCAGTAAACACCTCTATTAGGACTACAACTAATAATTATAAATAATATAAATAGAAAAAATAGATTTTTCATACTAATCCCATAGTTTCTCTCATTTTAAAAGCCACATTCATATTTTGAACGGCCTGACCAGATCCACCTTTAATAAGATTATCTATTGCAGAAATGATTATGACTCTATTTTTTTTTCTGTCTTCACATACAGAAATTTTACAGTAATTTGTGTTCATTATATCTCCGGTACCAATTGGAGTGTTGTATTTAGCAACTTTTACAAAAAAGTTATTTCTATGATAGTTTTTTAATAACTTATAGATTTTTTTAGCATTATATTTTTTTCGTGTTTCTAAATAAATAGTAGATAAAATCCCTCTAAACATAGGTATAAGATGTGGTGTAAAGAGCACTTTGATTTTATTTTTAGATATTTTTGATAATTCTTGATCAATTTCTATCATGTGTCTATGAGAACCAACCCCATAAGCTGAAACGGAATTAAATAAATTTTTAAATTTAAATCTTTTTTTTATATTTTTGCCCGCCCCAGAGTAACCCGACTTAGAATCAATAATAATATTTTTTGTATTTATCGCCTTTTTTTGAATTAGTGGTACTAATGGAATCTGTACAGATGTTGGATAACATCCAGGACAAGAAATTATATTATATTTGTCTAAATGATTTCTTGAAAATTCTGTAATTGCATAAATAGATTTATTTATCAATTTTTTACATTTATGATTAATTCCATACCATTTTTTATAAAGCTTATAATCATCCAGCCTAAAATCAGCTGATAAATCAATCAATTTTATGTGATCCGGTAGAACTTTCGCAATTTTTTGTGCTTTACCATTTGGCAATGACGTAAAAAGAACATTTAACTCATTCCAATTGACATTTTCAATTCTCGAGATTTTTGGAAGATTTTTTTTGTTAATTCTTTTATCGAAGGTATAAATTGATTTGCCTGCTGATTTATTAGCACATAAATATAAAATTTTTACTTTTGGATGTTTGGATAAAATTTTTATTAATTCAAGTCCAATATATCCAGTGGCCCCAGCAATTGCTATATTAATAGGATCTTTCATTTTTCAGATTGTATCAGCTAATAATATTAAGAGATATTCTAATAGAGAATTATCTTTTAGAAAACTGAAAGCTTTTTCTCGCTTTTTTATGACCGTATTTTTTACGCTCAACAGCTCTAGAGTCTCTTGTGGTAAGTTTTTCTTTTTTTAACGTAAGCTTAAGGTCAGGCTCGAATAGTACAATAGCTCTAGCCACACCATGGATTATTGCTCCAGCTTGTCCAGATAAACCACCACCTTTTACTGAACATCTAATATCATATTCATTTTCTCTTTTAACTAAGGTTAAAGGTCTACATATTGAAATTTGTAAATTTGGTTTTTTGAAGTAATCAACCATTTTTTTTCCATTGACATGAATAATACCTGAGCCTTTTTTGAGCCAAACCTTAGCAATAGACTTTTTTCTTCTGCCCGTAGCATATTTAGAATCTTTAAAATCCAACTTGATTTTTTTATTAATCGGCTCAGAATTTAATTGGTTTTCCATATTAATTTATTGAAATGCAGTTTTTTGAATTAATTTTTGCAAAATCTATAATCTTAGGATTTTGCGATTCATGTGGATGTGAAGCACCTTTGTAAATTTTTAATTTTGTGAGTTGTTTTTTTGCTAATGGACCGCTAGGCAACATTCTTCTAACAGCCAATTTTAAAATTTCTTCCGGTTTTTTTTTCATTAATATAAGTGGGGTTGTAGTTTTAAGTCCACCAGGATGTCCAGAGTGTCTATAATATTTTTTATTAGTAAATTTTTTACCTGTAAATTTAATTTTTTCTATATTTGTTACGACCACAAAGTCTCCATTATCCATATGTGGGGTATATTGACTTTTATTCTTTCCTCTCAGTGCTTTTGAAATATATGCTGCCAATCTGCCAACCACCACATTCTCTGCATTAATTAAAAGCCAATTATTCTTTATTTCATTTTTTTTAATAAAAGGTGTCATTATAATTCGCGCATAAATACTGAGATTTATAGATAAAGTCAAACTTTTTGAATCATAAAAAGCTTAGGTATTTGACCATATTGTGCATCTTGAGCTTTTAAATACTAGAATTAAAGATGCTGTAATTAAAAATATTGAACCTATTTGGTGTATGGATGCTATAATTATCTGTGCGCCAGAAAGTACTGTTAAAATCCCCAAAAAAGTTTGCAAGAAAAGAAATATAAAAACTAACAAAGTTGCATTTCGTAAATAAATAAAATCTTTGTTTCTATATATAATAGTTGCAATAAAACTAAATAACAGAATTATAAAATAAGCTATATTTCTATGAATGAATTGTACAATTGAAGGTTTTTCAAAAGCCTCAATAGAAAACAAATCTTTTATTTTAGAATCATCAGGAAAATAACTTTGATTCATTAAAGGCCAAGTTTGATATATTTGACCAGCATCTAGGCCTGATACAAAAGCACCGACAGAAATTTGAATAATAATGCAAAATATGAAAAATATCGGTAGATATGATGGCAATTTCTTATAATAAATGAAAGCATGTTGATTTTTATATTTAAGGTAATTCCAGAATAATAAGATGAAAATAATAAAAGCTAATGTTAGATGTAGTGATAACAAAAAATGACTTACATCTGTTCTCACAGATAAACCACTTTTAACCATATACCATCCGATCAAACCTTGAACAAATATTAAAAGCAAAATGAAATAAAAAGATATTAATGAATCTTTCTTTATTAGTTTGTTAAATGTAAAATAAAGTAGTGGTATTAAATAAAAAATTCCAACAATACGCCCCAAAAGTCTATGAGTATATTCCCACCAGTAAATGACCTTGAACTGTTCTAAAGACATTGATGAGTTTAACAATTTATATTCGGGTACTTGCTTATAAAGAGAGAAAAAATTTTCCCAATCGTTTAGAGTTAAAGGTGGTAATATGCCCGAAATCAAGTCCCATCTGGTTATTGATAAACCTGAGTCAGTTAACCTAGTCAAACCTCCAACGATTATCATCAAAGCGACAAGTAAAGTTGTTAACAATAACCACCGTGCAATATAAATATTTTTATTTTCCACTATCATAAAATTAATATACATATCTATTTAAGAGATTTAAAATTGAATAATTGTCACTATAATGCACAAAAAAAATCTTAGAAAATATAGAAACAAGATCGACGAGCTAGATAATAAAATCTTTATTTTAATTAAAAACAGAACACAATTGATTAAACATATATTGTCAGAAAAAAAATTTAAAAACCAAATAGTTGATCGCAAAAGAATTAATGCAATCCTTAAAAAAATTAAGAACAGGTCTATTCGAAATGGAATAGATCCAAAAATAACAAGAAGAATATGGAAAGCAATGATTTGGAGTTATATTGACTTTGAAAGAATGAATTTTAAAAAAAAATAATTATTTACTATGTGGTGGTAGTTTTTTTTCAACAAATATCTCATGCTTACGCGTTGAAGGATTGTACTTTTTTACTCTAAGTTTTACTTTAGCTTTTTCACCAGAAGAAGGTTTTTTCACATAATAATTAAAAGAACTATTGGGTTTACTTTCCGGAACAAGTCTTACTTTTATTGAAGTTTTTTTAGCCATTTCTTAAATTTTTTAGTTCATTAATAATTTTAGAGATATTTTTAATTTTTTCTCTAATAACATCAGTTGTTTTTATACCTGGCTTATATACACTTAAATTAATATAATCGTCAAGATGATGACTTTCCGTATCATTTAACATTTTTTTTACTCCGCTAATTGTTAATCCTTTTTCTTTTAATAAAAATTTAATGTACTTAATAATTTTTAAATCTTTAACTGAATAGTATCTTCTTTTACCTGCTCTAATGTTAGGCCTAATTTGTTTAAATTGAGTTTCCCAATATCTGATAGTGTGGGTTTGCAAGTGTCCAGTTTCTTTATTTACAAGACCTAATGCCTTAGCGACTTCTCCTATTGTTTTGTATGCTGCATCTTTTTTGTTGATAGTTTTCATAAGTTGTTTAACTTTTCTTTAACTATTAAAGAGGGTTTAAACCGGACAACTTTTCTGGGTACAATTATTGCCTTTTCTTTTGTTTTAGGGTTTCTACCAATTCTTTCTTTTTTATTAATAACTCTAAATGTGCCAAAAGCTGATATTTTAATTTTATTTGATTTTAGTAGTTCTTGAATTAATGTTTCAAAAAAATTATCTATAATTGTTGAAGAATAATTTTTAGAAAAACCTAAATTTTGGTATATTTTGTTAGATAAATCTTTTCTAGTAAAATTTTTTTTCACCATAAATCCAAAATATTACCGCTTCCATTAATCGTCAACAGTAATTAAGTTAGATTCTATCTTTTCGATTAATTTAGCAGTAACTATTTTATTACAAACATTAATAGAATGTGCAAATCCAACTGAATCAATTGATCCATGACTTTTTACAACTGGACTTTGTAAGCCTAAAAAGATTGCACCGTTATATTTTCTCGGATCCAGCTTATTTTTAAATTTTTTTAGCGAATTGTATGAAAGTAACCTAGACAACTTGTTTAGTGAGTTTTTTAAATTTTTTGTTATGAAATTTGCTGTTCCCTCCGCTGTTTTTAATGCGACATTTCCTGTAAAACCATCGGTAATTATTACGTCAATATTTCCCTCCATTATATGATTTCCTTCTATATAACCACAAAATTCAAAATTTTTCATTTTGTTTTCCTTTAAAATAGAAAACGTTTTTTTTAAAACATCGTTACCTTTATATTCTTCAAGACCTACGTTTAATAAAGCAATTTTAGGTTTATCATTTGCAAAAAGTGATTTAAATAATGCTGAACCCATGCACGCAAAGTCAGTTAAATTTTTTTCAGTACATTCAATATTTGCTCCTAAATCGAGAACAACATTCATACTATTCTGATTAGGCCATAAACCCGCAAGAGCCGGTTTGCTAATTCCAGCTATTGTTTTTAAAAGAAGTCTAGATATTACTAATAAAGCACCAGTGTTACCTGCTGAAAGAGATATATCTGAATTTTTTTCTCTTAAAGACTCTACTGCTTTCCACATACTAGAGTTTTTGCTCTTTTTTGCACCAGTTAACGCGCTTTCGTCATCTAAAACAATATCTTCAGTATTAATAATTTCACAATATTTCTGAAGAACTTTTCTTTTAGAAATTTCTTGTTCTAACAAATCTTTTTTACCATATAAATAAAAAAAATTTTCTTGATTTGATTTTAGGGAAATTTCAATACCTTCAATAATTTTTTTTGGTGAGCCCTTTCCGCCCATTGCGTCAACTGCAATTTTTACTTTATTTAACATAATAAAATATAATTTTTGATAATATTATTTTTTGGGTTCTAATATTTGTTTGCCATTATAAAGACCTGTTTTTAAATCAATATGATGAGAAAGTCGGAATTCACCTGATTTTTTATCTTCAATAATATTAGCCGAAACAATTCGGTGATGAGATCTCCTTTTATTTCGTCTTGATTTAGAAGTTTTTCTTTTTGGTACGGCCATTTAATTATTTATTTATACCTAAAATTTAAATCACCCTTTAATACACTATCAAGGCTTAATTCCAAACAAAAAGCTTGATATTTATCAAAATACTCAATTAGAGGGACGTTGTCAGCTTTTTTTTTCATGTTATTATGCTCCAAATACTTAAAAAAAAACATTTTTTTAAGATTTAAGCTTCTCCAATTAAGGTTTTCACAATTTAACAAAATATTATAAAAAGTTTTAACAAGAAATTTCATATTCTTATTTGTAACTATATCACCATATCCAATTTCTCTCATATTTAGTTCTATGTTTTTAAATATCAAATCAAACATTTTTTGATAAAAAATTTTATATATTTCTTTCTGATTATTTTGTTTTATTTTAATAAATAAGAATGATATATGTATAAAAATTAGATAAATCCTATTTTGGAATGTATCAGCTAAACCAAACTTAGTGAAAAATAACTTATTTCGTGATAATGAAAGGATATTATTATATAATATATCTTCTTGTGTATTAATTTTTATTGAATTTTTTGACATATGAAAAAAAATATATACTTATTAGTTATTATTTTACTTTTTATTACTGAGTGCCAACGAAATGAAGTACTAAAAACACATGGAATAGCATACTTAGAAAAGAGAGAAAAGTTAATACTTGTAAATAAATCAAATAAAAATGATACAGTTAATATTTTAGGTCAACCGTCAACTAAAGGAATGACGAATGATAATTTATGGATATATATAGAAAGAACAACCAGTACAGGAAAATTGTTAAAGCTTGGTAGAAGTTATCTTAAGAAAAACAATGTGTTAGTCCTCGAGTTTGATAAATATGGAATTCTTACAAAAAAAGAATTTTATAATAAAGAAAGAATGAACGAAGTAAAATTTGCTAAAGATGTTACTGAAAACGAAATTCTTAAAGAAAACTTTATATATAGTTTCTTATCGAGTATTAGACAAAAAATGAGTACTAGAAGAAAATAATATTAGTGAGCAATTACAGCTAGGAGCAGTAAAGCGACTATATTAGTTATTTTGATCATTGGATTAATAGCTGGACCTGCCGTATCTTTATATGGATCACCAACAGTATCTCCAGTGACGGCTGCTTTGTGAGCCTCGGAACCTTTTCCGCCCAATTTGCCATCTTCGATATATTTTTTTGCATTATCCCACGCTCCTCCGCCTGCAGTCATTGAAATAGCAACAAATAAACCTGTGATGATAACTCCTAATAACATGGCACCAACTGAAGACAACGCAGCTTCCATCCCACCTATCATTAAAATCACAAAGTATAAAATTATAGGAGACAAAACAGGTAATAGAGATGGAATTACCATTTCTTTAATAGCTGCTTTAGTTAATAAGTCTACTAATTTACCGTAATCAGGTTTTCTTTTACGTTTCATAATTCCAGGTATTTTTTTGAACTGTCTTCTCACTTCGATTACGACAGCACCAGCCGCTCTACCAACAGCTTGCATTGACATAGATCCAAATAAATAAGGTAACATAGCACCAATTAATAAACCTACAACAACGAAAGGATTAGATAGTTCAAAACTAACAGAAATGTTTTCTAAAGGAGATCCGCTTATACTTGAGAAAAGTTTTATATCTTCAGTATATGCTGCAAATAAAACTAGTGCGCCTAATCCTGCTGAGGCTATAGCATATCCTTTGGTAACTGCTTTAGTTGTATTACCTACGGCATCTAGAGCATCTGTTGTTTTTCTAACTTTTTTAGGAAGATTTGACATTTCGGCAATTCCTCCAGCATTATCAGTAACTGGACCGTAAGCGTCTAGCGCAACAACCATACCTGCTAAAGCTAACATTGTAGTTACAGATATCGCAATTCCAAACAAACCGGCAATATGATTGGTAAATAAAATTCCTGATACAATAATTAATACTGGCAAAGTAGTGGCCTCCAAAGAAACGGCCAAACCTTGAATAACATTTGTCCCATGACCAGTAGTAGAGGATTTTGCTATACTTAAAACTGGGCGAAATTTAGTTCCAGTGTAATATTCTGTTACCCAAATAATAAGACCTGTAATTATTAAACCAATTACTCCACATATATAAAGGTCAAAACCACTAAACTGAGCATTTGTTGATGAATAAATATTATCCAAGCCAATGATTTTTTCTGTAACTGGGTACAAAATTATCACAGAAAAAATAGCGGTTGCTATAAATCCCTTGTACAAAGCTCCCATTATATTTTTGCTTGAACCCAATCGTACAAAAAAAGTTCCTGCAATAGAAGTAAGTATGCACGCACCTGCAATCGTTAGTGGATAAATCATCATACTTAAATTACCTACAAAAAAAATAGATGATAAAACCATAGTAGCAACAATTGTGACAACATATGTCTCAAATAGATCTGCAGCCATACCAGCACAATCACCAACATTATCTCCAACGTTATCGGCAATAACTGCAGGATTTCTTGGATCGTCTTCAGGAATTCCTGCTTCAATTTTTCCTACTAAATCCGCACCTACGTCGGCACCTTTTGTAAAAATTCCACCACCTAATCTTGCAAAAATTGATATTAAAGATGCACCAAAACCGAGTCCTAGTAATGCATTGATTATTTCTCTACTTTCAACATTTAATTTTAATAAAAAGAGGTAATAAATTGCTATAGCTAATAATGCTAAACCAGCAACTAACATTCCAGTAACAGCTCCAGATTTAAAACTTATATTTAGTCCAGCGCTTAATCCTTTACGAGCAGCCTCAGCGGTTCTAACATTTGCTTGAACTGATATAAGCATTCCAACATATCCAGCAGTTCCGGATAAAAAAGCTCCAATAAAATAACCAAGCCCAACCCAAACTCCCAAAGCATATGTAATTATAATGAGAATAATTATTCCAACTATAGCAATAGTTTTATATTGACGATTTAGATAGGCTCTTGCACCTACTCGAATAGCGTTTGCAATTTCTTGCATTTTACTATTGCCCGGATCAGCTGATAAAATTTGTTTACTAGCTAGATAACTATATAAAATTGCGAGTAAACCAGCTGCTATAATAATGTTGAGAGTACCAATCATCAAATTAAATTAATTATAATAAAAAAACGCAACTTGCCAAAAAAAAACATAACATGCAACAAAAATCTTTTTTATCCTTTTTTAACTCGACTTACTTTTGATATTTTTTCTAATATAGCGTTCAAAAAGCTCTTTTGTGATTTTTGAACAAAAAAATCAGCTACTTTTAAGTATTCACTAATAACAACATTTATAGGAGTTTTATGCATGAACATAAATTCATATATGCCAGCCATAATCATTAATTTTATCATTAGTTCAGTTTTATTTTCGTTAATATCTTCACTTAATTCTTTATCCATTAAATCTTGAATTAATTCTTTTCTTTCAATAGTTCCATTGACAACATCTCTTATGAATTTTTTATATCTATGTTTTGGAAAAAATATTTCCGAGTCTTTATTTAAATGATGGCCATATAATTTTTGTATTACAATAACTCTAGGATTACTAAGTGCTCCATTGTGTTGTTTCACCTTTAAAACCTCCCAATACGGATAACGCAGCTCTTGCCGCCTCTCCTCCCTTATTTTTTTTAGTTCGATCAGATCTTTCAGCAGCTTGTTTTTTATTAAGACAAGTAATTATCCCGTTTCCTATAGGTTTTTTATACTTGATAGACAAATCCATTATTGCTTTTATTGTGGTTTTTGAAATTAAATCAAAATGTGGAGTCTCTCCCTTTATAACACATCCAAGTGCAATAAAGGCACTACAAGAATGGATATTTTTTGCAATCATTACCGGTATTTCAAGAATACCTGGTGCGTTCCATATAATTATATTCTTTCTAGGAATACTATTTTTTTTTAACACTTCAGCGGCACCAAAAGTTAAATCTCTGGCAATATCTGCATAGTAGGATGAAACGACAATACCGATTTTTGGGTTTTTTAATCTATTGAAGATTGTTTCACGTTTTGCAATACCAAGATCCAAGTCTTCAATTGTAGAAAAATCTTTATCATTAAACCCTTTCTTTTTCATTTTATTATTTCCTGTTTCGTAATTTTAATACCGTAACCTTCTAAACCAATAACTTTCTTTTTTGATCTAGTAACTAATATCATCTTTTTAATATCCAATGCTTTAATAATTTGAGCGCCTATACCTGAGTTTTTAATAAGTGTATCCTGCCCCCCTTTATAATAATTTTTACTTTTATATCCTACTAAAGTCTCAGAAACTGATTTAAGATTTGAATCTCTTATAAAGATCAAAACACAATCTTTATAGTTTTTAAAATAGTCAATAGTTTTATTAAATAGGTTTGGAAGTTTTTTTCCCATCAAATAATCTTTTACTATATTTGATGAAATAACTCTCAGTCTAGGATTTTTGTTTTTTTTTAAATTTCCTTTAATTAGTGCAAAATTTTCTGTTCCATCCAATATATTTTCAAAAATTTTAATATTATAATTTTGTTTTTTAATTCTTATTAGTGATGATTTTTTAAACTTAATCAATTTTTCACGACTTAGACGATAAGCTATTAGATCATCAATCTTACCTAGTTTTAGTTTATGTTTTCTTGCAAAGTTTATTAATTGTTTACCTCTAGCCATAGTGCCGTCATCGTTCATAATTTCACAAATTACCGCTGAAGATCCACATTTGGATAATCTGGAAACATCCACTGAAGCTTCAGTATGTCCAGCTCTGATCAGAACTCCACCATTTTTAGAAACAAGCGGAAAAACATGACCAGGCGATACTATACTCTTTGGCGAAGCATTTTTTTTGATTGCTGTTTTAATAGTGCGGGCTCTATCGTGAGCAGATATACCTGTTGTTATTCCTTTTTTTGCTTCAATAGAAATTGTAAATGCTGTTTGAGTCCTTGATTTATTAACAGGTGACATTAAAGGTAAATTAAGTTTATTTACTTGAGTCTGAGTTAAAGCTAAGCATATAAGGCCACGACCATGTTTTGCCATAAAGCTTATCGATTTTGCTGAAACTTTTGATGCTGGTATTATAAGATCACCTTCATTTTCTCTTCCTTCATCATCTACCAATACAAACATTTTGCCACGTCTAGCATCTTGTATAATTTTATTAATTTTAGAAAATTTCATACTCTTCATTTTACAAGACTCTTCATATATTTTCCTAAGATATCAAATTCAACATTTACCTCATCTTTTATTTTAAGATGTATTAAATTAGTTAACTTGAGTGTTTGAGGAATGATTGCAATTTGAAATCCATTTTTTAAAATTTTTACAATAGTTAGTGAAACACCATTAATAGTTATGGATCCTTTTTGTACTAGATATTTTCTAAATTTATTTGATAATTTAAAATTAATTAACCAAGATTTTCCAACAAAATAAATTTTACTTATAGAGCATGTTGTATCAACATGACCTTGAACAAGATGTCCGGAAATACGTTCTCCATATTTTAAAGACTTTTCAAGATTAATTATATCTCCCTTTTTTGATAATTTAAAAGTTGTTTTATGTAAAGTTTCCTTAGAAACATAAAATTTTACTAAATTTTTATTGAATTTTTCTAAAGTTAAGCAAGCTCCAGAGCAAGAAATAGAAGTTCCTATTTCATTTTTTGTAAATTTCATTTGAGATAATATTTCCATAACGCAATTATTATTCCTTTTATAAATTTTACTAATTTTTCCTGTATTTTTAATTATCCCGTTAAACATTATTTTAATTTATATGTCGTTAATTTTTCACCAAAAAGATTAACTTTTTCTATTGTATTTTTTTTATTGTGTAAAAATAATCTAAAATACTTTTTAATATTACCATCACCATCTTTTCCGAGTTTTTTATTAGATATAATAAGCTTAAAATCATTTATTAAATTTCTATTTAAAAAATTAGTAGTTAATTTTATTCCAGATTCTATAAAAATCCTAGAAAAACCTAATTCTTTTGCTTTAATAAGTGATTTATTTAAATCAAGATCGCCATCATTATTAGTGGGAATTTTATAAATTTTTATTTTTAATTTTTTTAGTAATTTAACTTTATTTTTTTTGATTTTATTATAAAAAATTATTGTAGGATAAGCAGATGCATCTTTAATAATTTTTGAACTAATAGGAGTTTTTAACTTGTTATCAAGTATAATTCTCGATGGACTACTATCATTTAAACCATTAATTCTACATGTTAATCTAGGATTATCATCAATAATGGTTTTTGAACTTGTTATTATACAGTCGTGATTTGATCTCATTAAATGAACTCTTCCTCGAGAAAATCTATTTGTAATCCATTTATTTTTTTTATTAATTGTAAAATAATCTTTTGAAACGGCTAATTTGCAAGTAACGAACGGTAAAAAATTTCTTTTAAATTTAATATAACTCCTATAAAACACATTCGATTCGCGAGCATATATTCCTTTGTTAACGATTATCTTTTTGTTTCCTAATAGTTTTGAACATTTGTTATGTGATCTCAAATCTGGATCATTTATAGAAAAAAAAACTTTCTTTACTCCACTGTTAATAATTGATTTTGTGCATGGTATAGTTCTCCCATAATGAGAGCAAGGTTCCAACGTTACATATAATTCAGCACCTTTAAGATTTGTTCTTGACTGATTGATAGCGTTATGTTCTGCATGAGGTCTACCGTTAATACTCGTACATCCAACACTAATTACTGAGCTGTTTTTTGTAATAACGCAGCCTACAGAAGGATTTCCATTTGTGTTACCTAAATTTTTTTGGGCTTGTGTTAAAGCAAGCCTCATAAAATACGAATGATTTCTGTATTTAGTCTGATTTATAAACATTCAAGTTGCCAACAAATTGTTCAAAATCTTTTGCTTCTTTAAAGTTTTTGTAAACTGAAGCAAAACGAACATAAGCTACTTGATCTAAATTCGCGAGATCTTTCATTATAAATTTTCCAATTGTAGATGTTGGAATTTCATTTTCACCCAGACCTTCTAGATTTCTAACAATTCTTGAAATGAATTTTTCGATAGATTCTCTATCTATTGGTCTTTTTCTTAATGATATATTAATTGATTTAGCAATTTTATCTCTATCAAAAGGTTCTTTTCGACCATTATTTTTTACTACTGTTAACTCTCGAAATTGTACTCTCTCAAATGTAGTAAAACGTTCTTTTCTCTCACAACCACAGACCCTGCGTCTTCTTATGGCGGTACCGTCCTCTGTTGGTCTTGAATCTACAACAGATGTATCTTTTTCTCTACAAAAAGGACATATCATAATCTAGTTTTTCATTAAATGATTATAAATAGGAAATTTTGAACAAAGATCTATTACTTCTTTTTTAATTTCAGATTCAATTTTACCATTATCTTCAGGATTTTTTGATAAACCTTCAATTGTTTTAGTTATTAAATCTCCAGTTTTTTTGAATTCGTTTAATCCAAAACCTCTGGTAGTTGCAGCTTGCGTACCAAGTCTTATGCCTGAAGTAATTGTCATTTTCTGTGTATCAAAAGGAATGCCATTTTTGTTACACGTAATATTAGCTCTTCCTAAACCTGTTTCTGCAGCTTTTCCGGTTACATTAAAAGGTCTTAAATCAACTAACATTAAATGTGTATCAGTACCTCCAGAAAATATTTTGAATCCATTATTTTTCAAAGTTTCAGATAAAATTTTAGCGTTAGCAAGAACAGATTTAATATAATTTTTAAAACTGGGTTGTAAAGCTTCCTGAAAAGTAACAGCTTTTGCTGCGATGATATGCATTAAAGGTCCACCTTGATAACCTGGAAAGACAGCTGAGTTGATTTTCTTAATTATATCTTCTCTATTTGTTAAGATAATTCCACCTCTGCCACCTCTTAAAACTTTATGAGTAGTTGATGTAACAACATCTGCATATTCAATTGGATTTGGATGTCCCTTCCCAGCAATTAATCCAGCAAAGTGAGCCATGTCTACCATAAGATATGCATTTATTTTGTCTGCTATTTCTCTAAATTTTTTGAAATCAATAATTCTAGAATATGCACTACCGCCAGCAATTATAAGTTTCGGTTTATGTTGTTTTGCCAATACTTCGATTTGATTATAATCAATAAGTCCAGTTTCTTTATCTACGTCATAATGAAATGATTTTAACCATTTGCCAGAAAGTGAAACTTTTGCTCCATGAGTTAAGTGACCACCAGAATTTAAACTCATACCAAGTATTGGGTCTCCAGGATTTAAAAGCGCAAGATATACGGCGCCGTTGGCTTGTGCTCCTGAGTGCGGTTGTACATTAGCATATTTACAATTAAATAATTTTTTTACTCTTTCAAGTGCCAGGTCTTCCGCTTTATCAACGAATTCGCATCCACCGTAATATCTTCTTGAAGGATAACCTTCAGCATATTTATTTGTCATGATTGAACCTTGTGCATCTAAAACAGCTTTCGATACAATATTTTCTGACGCTATTAATTCAATATGCTGTTGTTGTCTTTCTAGTTCAAGCTTTATAGAATTATATAAATCCGAGTCAGTTGTTGATAAATCATTATCGAAAAAATTTTGGTAATCTTCTGATATATATTTAATTAAATTTGACATAAAACTTTATATTTTTTTAACTCTATTCATATAGCGACCACCTTTAAAATTAGTTTTCATAAATACACTTACACATTTTAATGCAACATTTTTTTTAGTCAATCTAGCTCCTATCGCCATCACATTAGCATTATTGTGCAATCTGCTTAATTTTGTTGATTTTAAATCATAGCATAAAGCAGCTCTAATACTTTTGTGTTTGTTAGCAGCCATATCCATCCCAATACCTGAGCCGCAAACTAAAATACCAAATTGGTTATTATTTTTTTTCATTTTTTTTGATAGCAAATGCGCAAAATCTGGATAATCAACTGAATTAGTATTCTTTGTCCCGAGATCCAAAACTTTTTTCCTTTTTTTTATTAAAAATCTTTTAATTGCTTCCTTTAATTCAAAACCAGCATGATCTGATGCCAAAAGGATTTTTTTTGATTTTTTTTTTCTATATGAGGCCACTGTTAATACTAAAATTAATCTACATGTATACAGTATAAAAATTTATACCACAATATTTTGATTTAGATTTTTATAAACTAATGAAACCTATTATCGGTCAAAGAAGCCAGTATATAGACTCTATTCTCCTTTCTATCATTAAAAGCGTTATTATATTTAACAGTATTTATAACCCAGCAGAACCATTTGTCGTAATGCTGTTATTAATTATGATAATATAAACTTAAAATTGTAATAGGAGCAATTATCAAATGAAAAATATAGGTTCATATCCTAATGTTAGGCTAAGGAGAAACAGAAAAGCTGAATGGTCTAGAAGGCTTGTCAGCGAAAGCAACTTATCTCCTAACGACCTTATCTGGCCAATTTTTATCAGAAATGGAAAAAATATTAAAGAACCTGTTAAATCAATGCCTGGAGTTTTTATATATACGCTTGATCAAATAGAAAGATTAGTTGAGAAAGCAATTCGCAAAAGAATTCCCATGATTGCACTATTTCCTAATACTCCCAATTCTAAAAAAAATGCTAAAGGATCGGAGGCTTTAAACAAAAATAATCTTGTGTGTAGAGCCTTAAGATTAATTAAAAAAAACTATAAAGAAATTGGTTTAATGTGTGATGTAGCCCTCGATCCATACACCAATCATGGACACGATGGAATATTAAAAAAAAATTATGTAGATAATGATGAAACGGTAAAGGTTTTAGTTAAACAATCACTTTTACAAGCAGAAATGGGTTGTGACGTTATTGCGCCATCTGACATGATGGATGGAAGAATAGGTGAAATAAGAAAAGCTTTGGATAATAATGGCTTTAAATTGGTTCAAATATTATCTTATGCGGTAAAATATGCTTCAAATTTTTATGGACCTTTTAGAGATGTGGTTGGTTCAAAAAAATTACTAAAAAGTAACAAAAAAGATTATCAAATGGATTTTAGCAATTATAAAGAAGCTTTAAGAGAGGTGGCTTTAGATGTAAGTGAAGGAGCTGACTTCGTTATGGTAAAACCTGGGATGCCTTATCTTGATATAATCAAATTGATTAAGGATAACTTTAAAATACCAGTTTTTGCTTATCAGGTATCAGGTGAATACAGTTTAATTATGAACGGAATAAAAAATAAAATATTAAACGAAGATGCAATATATGAAAGTTTAATATCTTTTAAAAGAGCCGGGTCAAACGCTATAGTTACCTATTTTGCAGATCAAATTGTAGACAAATTAAGATAACCACCACCATTTCCTTTTTCCCCAACTAATTTTATTCCATATTCTCTCGTGAAGATAATAAAAAAACATTTTTGTGATTACTTCTATTCCTGCAATAGATCCTCCCATTTTCCAATCTCCGGTAATAATCCATGCTATAACGAATGTATCTAAAGAAGCGGTTATTCTCCAAGTAATAGTTTTTAATAATGATCTTTTACTTTGTTCAGCTTCCATTATAAAAAATAATTTTCTAGAATACTTCTAAATAATGGAAATTTAAGCCTATTAGGAATAATAAAATTTTCCATTAATAAATCCCTATTGAATGTTAAGGCCTTTTTAGTGTTGTCATTGTTACTTATTTTTAAATTTGGTTCAAACCCTAGTTCCTTAATTAATAACAATTCCCAATTAATATATAATTTTATCCAATTATTAGATCTAAGATCGAATAACAAATTTTCAAATGAGTTATAAACTTTTTTGTTTATCTGTCTTTCAGGCAATAATATTTTTAAAATTGATGCTGCTGACAATATACATACAGATCTTTTTTTATCATCAAAAAAAAATGGTGAGATAGGTTTAATAAGTTCAATATTAAAATATCCAGATTTATTTTCATTTTTAGATTTCCAATTAAGTAGAAATTTATTTCCTATTTGAAATTTTCCCTTCTGTTTTCTTGACAAACCTCCGTAAACTATTCCTGAATATTTACCGTGTTCCAAAGTAAATGCTTCAATAATAATGGAATTTTCATCAAAATTATTCTTTGACAATAGATAGCCTTCATCTTTCCAATACATACTAATTAATATTTTTACCTTTTAGTAATTTAGCAGCGGCATTTTGTTCTGCGTGTTGTTTAGAACCACCTATACCAATAAATTGTTTAGATCCTGTTATAGAGACAGAAATTTTATAAGTTGGCTTGTGTCTAGGTCCTGACGAGCTTAATAAACGATAGAGAGGAAGTTTTTTATAACTTTTAAGAGAGTGCTCTTGTAGTTTAGTTTTGGAATCTAAAATTGTAATATCTGAATTATCGATTTTTTTTTTCCAAATTTTTAAAATGAAATTTTTAACAAAATCATAACCTCTATCTATGTAAATGGCCCCAATGACAGCCTCACAACAATCGCTTAATATTTTTTTATCTTTTCTAGTAATTTTTTTTTTTTCGTCTCCGACAATAATATAATTCTGAAGATCAATTGACCAAGCTATATCGCAACAAGTTTCTCTATTTACCAAAATAGCAAATCTTTTATCTAAAACTCCTTCATTTTCAACTGGATAAAGATCAATTAGTTTTTTTGATAAAATAAGCCCAATCACTCTATCACCTAAAAATTCAAGTTTTTCATTATTGAATTTTTTATTCGCGCTTTTATGTGTCAAAGCCTCAATTAATAGTGAATTATTTTTAAATTTAATTTTTTGAGATTTTTGGAATTTGTGTATATCTAGGATCATTGAATTTTTTTAAATAAACGATCTTTTCTAACGATTTGATTCCAATTCCAAAATTTAAGAAATGTACCTTTTGTTTTATCGTTAGAGAAAAAAATTATTCGTGCTTTTCCAACTAAATTATTAAAATTAACATACCCCACACTACTCAAAAAACGGCTATCTTTTGAACAGTCTCTATTATCGCCCAGAAAGAAATAATGTTCTTTTGGTACAATAAATTCATCAGTGTTGATCATTGTGCCATCTTTTCTGTATACAGTTAAATATTTTTTCCCATTTGATAGAGTTTCTTCATAAGCATCTATTTGTATAATTTTATCGCCACAATTAATATTTAGTGAAGTTTCTACTTTTCTCTTTTCAATTTTAACATCATTCAAATATAAATCTTTATTTATGATTTGCACTTTATCACCAGGTAAACCTATCAATCTTTTAATATAGTCCGTTCTGTTATCCGCAGGAGTTTTAAAAACAACGACATCTCCTCTTTTAGGTGATTTTTCTAAAATTCTACCTGTAAAAATTTTAGGGCTAAATGGAAAAGAATGACGACTATATCCATATGAATATTTAGAAACAAATAATCGATCACCAACTAGTAAATTTGGTTCCATCGATGATGAAGGTATATAAAATGGTTGGAAAAATAAGCTTCTAATAAATAAAGCTATTATTAATGCATAGAATAATGTTTTAATATTATCGATAATTTTTTTTTTCATTAATTATAAGATACAATAACCGTTGCTTGCGCCCAAGGAACATCATCAGATAATGATAGGTAAATAGAATATTTTTTATTTTTTATTTTTTTTTTTATAAAATTAGCTGTAGAACCTCTTAATTGAATAGATGGTTTTCCAAGGTTATCATTGAGAATTTCTATATCTTTAAAATTAACTCCTTTCCTAATCCCAGTTCCTAAAGCCTTACTTAATGCCTCTTTAGCGGCAAATCTTTTGGCATAAAAAGAAGAGGGGTTCTTTTTTTTTTCACAATAAATAATTTCATTTTTAGAAAAAATTCTCTTTTTAAAATTATTATTTTTACCTTTTAAAGTTTTTTTCATTCTTTTTATATTTACAATATCTGTACCAATACCAAAAATTTTCATTTTATTTATTTATGATTTTCTTAAATTTCATAATTGTTTTTTTTAAGCCAATAAACACCGACTCTGCTATGATAAAATGACCTATGTTGAATTCGGAAATACTATTAATCTTAGAAATTTGATCAGCTGTCCTATAGGTTAAACCATGCCCAGCATGAACTTCCAAGAAATTTTTTTCTGCATAAAGTGCTGACTTTTCAATTCTAGAAAATTCAGTCTTTATTTTTCTCTTCTTATTAAACAGATTACAATATTTTCCTGTGTGCAACTCAACACAATCAGCGCCTAATTTTTTTGAAAGTGAAATATCAGCAATTTTTGGTTCAATAAATAAAGTAACTCTTATTTTTCTTTCTTTAATTTTACTAATCATCTTTTTTAGAAATATTTTTTGTCTATTTAAATTTAAGCCACCTTCAGTAGTAATCTCAGCCCTTTTTTCTGGCACTATACACACGTATTTTGGTTTATGTTTTAGTGCAATTTTTAACATCTCTTTTGTGGGTGCTATTTCTAAATTAAGTGGAATACGTAATTTTCTTTTAATATTTTTTAGGTCATCATCTCTTATATGTCTTCTATCTTCTCTTAAATGTATAGTAATTGAATCAGCCCCATTATTTTCAGCAATTAGCGCTGCTCTTACTGGATTTGGATAATTTTCCCCTCTCGCATTTCTTATTGTTGCGACATGATCGATGTTAACACCTAATCTTTTATTTCTCATTTATAAATTTCTGCTACCGAGTTTAGTAGGTTGAATTTTTTTGAGATCATCAGGTAATTCCTTATTTTTATAGGTGTCCATTTTTAATTTAATTTGAGAAACAATTTTATCTTTAATTAATGACTTACTATTAGATCTATCTATAATACACGCATAGCCAATTAATTTAGATTTGCTCGCTTCTATTAATTCAGAACATTCTAATGCAGATTTTCCTGTAGTAATTACATCTTCAACTATAAGTACATTTGAACTTTCAGGAATTTTAAATCCTCTTCTTAATACTAATTTTTGATCCAATCTTTCAGCAAAAATAGTTTCCACTTTTAGTTGTCTACCCAATTCATAACCTACAACAATTCCACCTATGGCCGGAGATAAAATAATGTCAATCTTATTAAAGACCTTTTTTATTTTTTCACATAATGATGAACAGATAGCTTCAGCTTTATTTGGATGGCTCAATAATTTGGCACATTGCACATATTGTTTGCTATGTAAACCGGATGAAAGAATAAAGTGACCCTCTAATAATGCGTTAGTTTCTTTTAAAATTTTTAAAGATTCGTTGTAAGAAAGCATCCTTTTTCCTGTGTCGTATTATTCTGAATTTATATTCTTTTAATTTTAATTCGCTTATTAAATTTTTATAATTTTTTAATTCCCTAATCTGTATATCAAAAATGAATTCTAAATAATCAGTCTTTTTTGATATGATTTCCATATTTATTATATTGTTTTCGTGAAAACCAATTAAACTACTTACTTCGCCTAGTTTTCCAGGAAGATTAGGTATTTTAATACACAAACTACTAATATACTTTTTTTCAGAATTTTGTTTAACATTTTTTTTAAGCTGCCAATATCTTCTTATAGCAGCTCGCGCTTTTCCTGTTTTGGCATATGACAACCACTCTAAGGAAGGCGAACCATTCTTTGTTCCAATAATATTTACCAGATCTCCATTTTTTAGAACGCTTTGTAATGGTGAGCCTCTTCCATTAATTTCACATGAAGATAAACTATCACCTATTTTTGTATGCACGGCATATGCAAAATCTATAGGTGATGCACCTATTGGTAATTTAATAACCTCACCTTTGGGAGTAAAACAAAATACATTATCTTGAAACATTTGCAGTTTGGTATATTCCAAAAAATGCTCTGGGTTTGTATCTTTTTCCATAATTTCTACGAGATCTCTTAACCAATCATATTCCTTAAGTGCTAGATGACTCACTTTTTCTGATGATTTATATATCCAATGAGACGCAATTCCCCTTTCGGCAAATTCTTGCATTTGCTGCGTTCGTATTTGTATTGCTACTCTTTCCTTATTTGGTCCTATTACAGCTGTATGTATAGATTTATAATTATTAATTTTTGGTGTTGATATATAATCTTTAAATCTTCCGGGTATAGTGGACCAGTTGCTGTGGAATACACCAAGTACTTTATAACAGGTCACAACATCATTAACTATGACACGGAAACCAATGATGTCTGTAAGTTGTTCAAGAGACACTCTTTTGGATTGCATTTTTTTCCAAATTGAGAAAGGGGTTTTTTCACGACCTACTATTTTTGCATTCACTCCACTATTCTTAAGAATTTTTGTAAAATTTTTTGAAATTTCTTTAAAACTATTTTCTCTATTTTTTTTATTTATAGAAAGTCTTTCTACAACAAGATTTCTAGCGTCCGGATTTAACTTTTGGAAAGATAAATCCTCAAGCTCGTCTCTTATATGATTCATGCCCATTCTATCAGAGAGCGGCGCATATATTTCCATTGTTTCCTTAGCAATTCTTTTTCTTCGATTTTCATCTGAAATTGAATTTAAGGTTCGCATATTATGAAGTCGATCTGCTAGTTTAACGAGTAAAACTCTTATGTCTTTTGAGGTAGCTAAAATAAGTTTTCTAATATTTTCTGCTTTAGAATTTTCAATAACCTTTCCTTCTAATTCTGAAATTTTTGAAACTCCCTCAACTAAATCGGCAACCTCCTTACCAAATTCTTTTTTAACAGTTTCATATGTGATTTTCGTATCTTCTATCGTGTCATGGAGCAATCCTGTAGCAATGGTAGCACTATCAAGCTTTAAATCTGTCAATATATCAGCTACTGCTACCGGGTGAATTAAATAAGGATCGCCAGAATCCCTTTTCTGATCCTTGTGTGCATCAAGAGCAAAAGTATAAGCTTTTGATAAAGCATCAGAGTTAAAAAAGCGGTTATAGTTCTTTACTTTTTCAATTAGCTCTTTTTGATTTAACATTAAAATATTATATCAAGATTTTTTAATCTTTAATATAGACTTTTTATCTTCATTAGAAAGTTTGTTTATCAACACATCAATAGAGTCTTTAGTTTCTGGATGTATCCATTTAGGTGCTATTTCTTGTAAAGGAAACAAAACGAAATTTCTGTAAATAAGTTTTTCATGTGGAACTTTAAAAATTAAGTTTTTATAAGTAAAGTCCATAACTTTTCCATTGTAATCAATAATATCAATATCACATGTTCTAGGCTCATTTTTTTTTATTCTTTTTCTTTCTAATTTTTCTTCAACAAAAATTAAAACTGAAACTAAATCTTCTAGTGATAAATTTGTAGATACCTCAACAACTAAGTTAATAAATTTTGGGTTTTTTATATCTGGATATGATGGTGTTTCATAAAAATTCGATCTCTTATTTATTTTGATGTAATAAGTTTCAAGATATGAAACAGCTAAATTTAAGTTTTCAAAACGATCGCCAAAACTTGATGATAAGTTTGATCCCAATCCTAAAAAAAACATGCTAATTTAACTGGATTTTCTAAAATATCTAGCTCTCTCCCTATCCCAATCTCTTTTCTTTTTAGTATGTCTTTTATCATACTGTTTTTTTCCTTTTGCAACTGCAATTTCAACTTTTGCTTTTCCTTTTCTAAAATACAATTTTGTTGGAATTAAAGTGTAGCCCTCTCTATTAATTCGACCTATAAGTTTGTTTATTTCCCTTTTATTTAACAAAAGTTTTCTATTACGTTTCGGATCATGATTATTATAACTAGATTCTTTATAGGAAGGTATATGAGAATTTACTAAATATAGCTCACCTTGTTCGTCAAAAGCATAGGATTCAGAAATATTTGCTTTTCCATCCCTTAAAGACTTTACCTCAGAACCCTTTAGCACAATACCAGCTTCAAAAAATTCCTTGAAAAAATAATTAAATCTGGCTTTTCTATTGTTAGAAATTATTTTCAAACCACTTTTGGTTTTTTGATTCATCCTAAATCAAATTAGCATGTGTCATGGCAGATTTTACAATTTTCTTTGTTTCATCAGTAATTTTGACGAGCGGTAATCTCACATCATCAGAACATAAATTTAATAAACTAGCAGCATATTTTACCGGACTTGGGCTACTTTCAATAAATAGTGATTTATGTAGCGGCATTAACTTATCATTAATCTGCTTTGCCTTAGCTAATAAGTTGCTATTATTTTTTGCTGTCGAAGCTTCTTGAAACTCTGAACAAAGTTTTGGTGCAACATTTGCAGTTACAGATATACACCCTACCCCACCACGTAAATTAAATTCTAACGCAGTACCGTCCTCTCCAGATAATTGGATAAAATCAGGTCCCATTTTTTTTCTTTGTTGATCCACTCTATTTAAATCGCCAGTAGCGTCTTTTACACCAATAATATTTTTTAATTCGAAAAGTCTAGACATTGTATCTACACTCATATCAACAACAGAACGTGGAGGAATATTGTAAATTATAATTGGAATTGAACAATTATCATTTATAGATTTAAAGTGTTGATATAAACCTTCTTGAGTTGGTTTGTTAAAATATGGAGTAACAACAAGGGCCGCATTAGCTCCTATTCTCTCAGCGTATTTTGTTAAAGATATAGCTTCATTTGTGGAGTTAGATCCAGTCCCAGCAATAACAGGAATTTTACCTTTAGATTCTTTAACACATAATTCAATTACTTTTTCGTGCTCTTCATGACTTAATGTTGGAGACTCGCCAGTTGTTCCAGCCGGAACAAGTCCCGCAGAACCATTTTTTAGGTGATAATGTATTAAAGAAATATAACAATCTTCATCAAGCTTATTATTCTTGAACGGGGTTATTAACGCAACAATTGATCCTTTAAACATAAATCTTTATAACATAGTTTAAAAAAGTAATTCATCTAAAAATTTATGAAAAATCGGTTTAAACTTAATGTAATTATTTTGATATCTTCTATCTTTTTAACATCACAAACAGTTGCAGCTGATCGTATTCTTCCTATTCCTAAGCCAACGGTAGATCAGGAAGCTAAAGAGAAAACTGCAAAAAAAAAAGAAATATACCCACAAAAAAGACCAACAAAAGAAACTGAAAAAATTCCAACAGAAGAAATTAAAATAACTGCAGAGACTTTGGAAGAAAGCACAGAAAGTAAAATTATATACCCTCAAAAAAAACCGATAATATTTCAAAAAAAGATTGATAAATCTGTTGCCAAGTCAACAATTCTATCACGTGGAGATCTTAAAATAGCCAAGGCTGCATTTGAAGCAGTCAAGAAAAAAAAATGGCAGACTGCAATAAAACTTTCAAAAAAAGCTAAAAATAAAATGGTATTTAAAATGGTAAATTGGTTTTATTTAATAGAGCCAATTAATTCAGCCACTTTCTACGATTATTTAACTTTTATTAATAATAATCCTAATTATCCAAGAATAAACAGACTTAAATATCTTGCTGAACACAAAATGTATCTAAAAACAGTATCACCAAAAGTTATAAAGAAATGGTTTAATGGTAAGGAGCCTCTAAGTGAATATGGAAAAATTAAACTTGGAGAAATTTATGTTAAGGAAGGTAACTTTGAAGAAGGCTCAAGATTCATAAAAGATGGATGGATAAAAGCTAAACTTTCAAAAAAAGATTTAAGATATTTGAGAAAAAAATACAAAAAAATAATTACCGTATCGGATAACATTAAAAGAGCTGATTGGCATGCTTGGGAAGGAAAACATTGGGATGTACAAAGAATGTTAAGGTATTTACCAAAAGATGAAACAGCTTTATATAGAGCAAGACAATTATTAATGAGCAAGTCTTATGGTGTTGATAATGCTATAGCAAAAGTTCCAGCAAAATATAAAAATGATATTGGCTTAAAATATGACAGACTTAAATGGCGAAGAAGGAGAGGAAGATTAGATCCATCTCTTGAAATTTTATTTAGTCTTCCAAACGATCCAGTAAAATTAGTTAGACCTGACCTTTGGTGGAAGGAGAGAAGTATATTAACAAGATCATTAATATATAAAAAAAAATATGCTAAAGCTTATAAGGTTTCAAGTAATCACTCTCTGTCGGAAGGATCTGATTATGCCGATTCCGAATGGCTTTCGGGATGGATATCTCTTACTTTTTTAAATGATCCAAATATGGCCTTACAACACTTTAAAAATTTTTATAATAATGTCGGTTATCCCATAAGTTTATCACGTGGTGCTTATTGGGTGGCACGTACTTACAAAGAAATAAAAAATAAACAAAAATCTGAGGAGTGGTTTAATGAAGCCGCAAAATATTTAAATACATATTATGGACAACTTGCATTTGTTGAAATGAACCATGGAGAAAATTTTGCTTTACAAGATCAAGAAAAAGTTGATGAAAAATTTGAAAAAGAATTTAATAAAAATCCTTTAATTAAAAATATACAATTACTTAAGGAACTAGACAAAGCTGAATATTCTAAATATTTTCTTAAGCACTTAGCCTCTTTAAATATAGAAAAAGGGAGTGAAATACTTGCTGGTAAACTTGCTATTGATGTAGGAAGATATGATTTTGCGATCCAAATAGCTAAACAAGCATCATATGAAAAAAGATTCTATAATGAGATAAACTATCCAATTATTCGAACAGCTGAAATCGTAAATCAAAAAACAATGCCAAAGAACGAGCTTGTTTTAGCAGTAATAAGACAAGAAAGTGAATTTGATGAAGATGCTACTAGTTATGTTGGAGCAAGAGGTTTGATGCAATTGATGACTTACACAGCTAAGCTTGTTGCTAAGCAAGCAAAACTTCCATATTCAAAAAATAAACTCAAAAATCCTGATTATAATATTAAATTAGGTTCTTATTATTTAGCTGGATTATTAGAAGTGTATGAAGGATCCTACCCTTTCGCTTTAGCAGCATATAATGCTGGACCCAAAAGAGTTAAATATTGGAAAAAAATTAACGGGAACCCCCAAAAAGGAAATATTAATTATATAGATTGGATTGAACTAATTAAGTTTAAGGAAACAAGAAATTATGTTCAACGTGTTTTAGAAAACGTAAATGTTTATAAATATATGCTATCTGGTAAACCTATTAAGATTTATAATTTCTTTGAAGATAAGCCTCATTACTAAGAATGGCGGAAGCGGTTGGATTCGAACCAACGGTTGGCTTACGCCAACGGAAATTTAGCAAACTTCTGGTTTAAGCCTCTCACCCACGCTTCCAATTTTTTCAGATTTAGCTGAAATAATTATAAACCGAATTACTGTGTGTTTCAATATAAGAAGAAGGAACGCATGCTATTTACCTTTATTTTAATTCGTTTTCAATTTATTGATAGCAATAATTTATGAATAAAAATACTTTTAACGGAATTTTATCTGGTGGTGCTGCCTCTTTATGGTGGGGAATTATAGGTGTTTTATACTTTAAGTCGGTATCTTTTGTTGATCCAATAGAATTAATTGTTCACAGAACAGTTTGGACCGCTTTTTTACTTCTTTTTACAATATCAATATATTCAAAATGGAATGATGTTTTTCTTGTTTTAAAAAACATAAAAAAAACTTTAATCTTATTTATTTGTGGAATACTAATTGTCACCAATTGGTTTACATGGATATATGCAGTTGTAACTAATAGACTTGTGGATGCTAGCTTTGGTTATTATATCTTTCCAATTTTAAGTGTTTTTTTTGGTATAATTTTTTTAAAAGAGTCATACAATAAAAAAAAGTTGCTTGCCATATCACTAGTAATTATTTCAGTTATTTTTTTGCTCTTTAATTTTCAGTCAACTCCTTGGGTTGGCTTAATTGTTGCGATTACTTGGAGTACCTACAATTTAATTAGAAAAAAATTAAAAGTTCCTGCCGACGTAGGTCTGTTTATTGAAAGCGCTTTTATGACCCCGTTTGCCATTATTGTATTCTATTTATTATCAAAAGATGGAAATAATTTCTTTTCTCCAAGTGATTTAAAAATTTCATTTTGGTTATTCCTTGCAGGAGCTATGACATTAATACCTTTATATCTATATTTAAAAGGTGTCGAATTAGCAGGATTAGGACCA
>Ga0209554_1000435_pt1 | contig 35640 bp, 34 predicted proteins | sample MarorgKNORR_S2LV_5_FD_188221 | JGI IMG/M metagenome (GOLD analysis project Ga0209554, IMG submission 188221) | Marine microbial communities from the Southern Atlantic Ocean, analyzing organic carbon cycling - Bottom_A/KNORR_S2/LV (SPAdes) (version 2) | ecosystem: Environmental > Aquatic > Marine... | reverse complement strand
TGTCACCGAGAACGGCATCCGAATAGGACGACGCAGACGCTCCCGAACTCCACCCAAACACCACCACCAGGACCAACAGCGCCAGCTTCCGCATCACACAACTCCCGGGACCCAGAGGGTCGTCTCAGCACCCCAAAAAGAGGAGGGTGCGAGGGGGAGGTGTCCACTTCTCAGCAGAAGTGGCGCAGAAATCGGACGGGGAGCCCCGTGGTGAGTGGGAGCAGGAAATCGGTTGTGTCAGGAAAATTTCAATCTTTTTTCATCCCCCTGGGGGATAGCTCCTCTTCCCACGGTGGGTTCCCTCATCTCGTTGCCTCATCGTCATCATGGATGAACTTGGCTAGTGCAAGACGGATGACGTCCAGGCGATTCGTGCGCTTCTAGACAGCACGCACACAAAAAAAAGAGCAGCACGTCTCTTTCCTAAGACGGCTGCTCTTTGGCGTTTGGGAACTGAGGGGCGGAGGGCGGCTTTGAGACACCGCAAAACTGCGGTTCTGTGTGTCTGATTTGGACGAGAATTGGACGAAACGAAAACATAAAAAACAAAGCTCTCAGAGTGCGGTTTAAAGCACTCTGGGGGCTTCTAGAGACAGAGAACTAAACTTGGTTTAGTAGCTGTAGGTCTCGTCAGAGCCGAGGCTCATCACGGCCTCGACCTCCACCGGCGATTCCAGCGGAAGCGCCGCCACGCCAATCACCGCCCGCGCAGGGAAGGGAGCTTCGAAGAAGCGCGTCATGCCCTCGTTGACGGCCGGGTAATTCGCGAGGTCGGTGAGGTAGATCGTCAGCTTCACGATGTCCGAAAGCTCGCCGCCCGCGGCCTTTGCCACCTGCCGTAGGTTTCCGAAGACCGCATTGAGTTGATCCTCGAAGCTCCCGTGGACGCGCTCCATGCTTTTGGGATCGAGCGGGATCTGCCCGGAGAGAAAGACGAAGCCGCGCGATTCGATCGCTTGGGAATAGCTCCCGATCGCGCGCGGGGCGTGCTCGGTGTCGATGATCCTGGGGCTCACGGGGCTCTTCTCCTGGTGGGGGGGGGATGGCAGGACGAGGTTAGCCGTGGCGGGCCGCGGGCGCTTCGAGGGCGGCCGCGAGGAGCGCGCGATCGCGCGGATCGAAGTCGATGGTGAGGGCTGCCTGCTTTCCCTGGTCGCTCATCTTCGGCAGTGTGCGGCGCAGCACCTGGGTCATCTTCTCGTCGCCAAGGCGCTCGGCGAGTTCGCGGAACTCGGTCTCGAGAAACACGAGACACAGCGCGTCTTCGAAACACTGGGTTTCGGCGTCGCGGCGCAAGTTTCGTTTTCGCAGGATGTCTTCCACGCGCTGGCAAAGCGCGTCTTCGCAGCCGTGTTCGCGAAGCACCTCAAGGGTGCGGGCCACGTGGTGGTCTTGCAGGGCGCGTCGCCAACGCAGGTAGCCCTCGCGTCCATCGGGATGCGATTCGCGCGGAATCTTCCAGCGCTCGAGGTGGTGCGCGCGGCCGGCGATCTGCAGTGCCTCCGAGGCATCGGGCTGTAGGCGTAGGAGCCACGCGGTGACCATTCGGGCGTGTACGAGTTCTTTCGGCTCGGGGCCCGCGCCGACGTCGAGGCGGCGGAGATCGACGGCGCTCAGTTGGTCGATGGCGTCGAGCACGGCGGCGAGTGTGTCGGACATCGCGGGAGACCTCTCCTCGGTGGGCGTTCTGAAGGTCCCCCGAAAGAGGATCCTAGCGCTTGCCGCCTGCAGCGATTGCGCCGAGAATCGCTGTGCCCCGGCCCCGGCGAACCCGGAGAAGACATGTCCCTATCGGTCCTGACCCTGAACTTATGGCACGACTCGGGCCCGTGGAGGCAGCGCTGCCAACGCATCGGCGAGTGGATCGATCGCCTCGACCCCGATCTGATCGGGTTCCAGGAGGTCATCGCCGGCGACGACTACGACCAGGTTGCGGAAATTCTTGGTGCGCGCGCCTATCACTGCGATTTCGTGAAGGCGAGCCCGTTCTGGGGCGAAGGCAAAGGTTCGTTCGGCAATGCCATCGCCAGTCGCTGGCCGATCACCCAGCGTTGGCCGCTGGTGCTGCCCGACCGCGGCGACGGCGAGACGCGCGCGGCACTCGGCGTCGCGATCGATGCGCCCGTTGGAAAGCTCACCTTCTGGTGTACGCACCTGCATTGGAAACTTCACCATGGCAGCGTGCGCGAACGGCAGGTGGTGGCGCTGGCGCAGGAGGTGATCGCACGCCGGGTGCGGGATGGCTTCCCGCCCATCGTGGTGGGAGATTTCAATGCGGAGCCCGACTCCGACGAGATCCGCTTCATGAAGGGGACGCATTCGATCGGGGAAAAGAGTGTGCTCTTCTACGACGCCTGGCAGGTGGCGGGCTGTGATGGGCCGGGGACCACCTGGTCGAACCGCAACGACTATGCGCGCACCGCCCTCGAGCCCGAGCGGCGGATCGACTACATCTTCTCGGGATACCCGCTGCAGAACGGGCTGGGCCACCTCGAAGCCTGTCGGGTCGTCTGCGACGACGCAGCGGGGGGGGTGTGGCCGAGCGATCACTTCGGTGTCTACGCCGAATTCTGCGACCAGCCCTCGAAGGAGAGCGACTAGTTCGCTTCGGGCTCGCTGGGCGGTGCGGGGTCGGCTCCCGCCTCCGCTGCCGGGTCCCCTGGCATGGTCGTCTGCGGGATTTTGGCCTCTCGGCGGCGGGCGTAGAGCTGCGTTGCGATCCCGATCAGCACGAAGGCCACGCCCGAAGCGGTACTCGTCCTGCCCGCGGTGAATAGGTCGCTAGCCAGCAGCAGTACGCCCCACAGGCCGATGATCCAGCCCGAGAAGCGAAAGATGCGGATGCTGCGGAGCAGGGGATCGGATTCCATGGCGTCCATCGATTGTGGTTCGCGTGCCGGCGTCCCAGCCGCTCCAGCGTGGCCGCAGTCTGCCACAGAGTGCCCCGACGCGCAGAAATCGAGAGGTTCGAGCGCTCGGACGTCGTTCGGGTTCTTTTCCCCACTCTTCGGGAGAGCGGCCTTAGCGCTCTTTTTCGGCCCGAATGCGGTCTTTTGGGGGGCCGAACGGGAGTTGTGACCCGATTTCTGCGAGTTGCCGCGGGGGCCCTCGAAAGAATTGGATTCTGTGCTATGATCTTTGGGTTCGATTGCGCATCAAAACCCGTCTCCGGCGGGTTTTTTCTTTTTGCGACATTTCGCTCTTTCTTCGTGCGGCTGGCTTCCCAGCCGTTCCCTCGTGGGTCCCCGATGTTGGCCGGTCCGCGATGCGCGCCCGGGCCTCGGGTAGGCTTTGTGGCCGCGCACCCGTTCCGTCCAGTCCGGCCTGCATCGCGCCCACCGCGAGGTCGCTTGGGCGTCGCCGTGGTCGGCGGACGAGCGTGGCCCGGACGGCAGCAAGCGAAGGGGAAGTGATGGCGAAGATCATCGGCAATCTCGAGCCGGCGGACGACTACACCCACCCGCTCGGCCCCGAAGAGAATTTCAACGAGAGCATGTACTTCAACTTCTTCGATCGCGACCGTGGGATCGGAGGTTTCATACGCCTTGGCAACCGCGCGAACGAAGGCCAGGCCGAGATGACGGTCACGCTCTACCTGCCCGATGGCCGAGTGCTCTTCATCTTCAAGCGCGCGCCGATCGATCACAACGATGCCTTCGACGCCGGCGGCGTTCGCTTCGAGGTGCAGGAGCCCACCCAGCGGCTGCGGACCACCTTTGCTGGCTCGATGGTCGAACTGCGCGAGCCACGCGAGATGGCGGACCCGAAAGCGGCATTCCGTTCGAATCCCATGCGGAAGGTCTCTCTCGATCTCATCCACGACGCGGTGGGGCCGATGTATGGCAGTGCCGGCAGTCGCGAGGAAGCTGCGCGTTCGGAGGAGAAGCAGTTCGGTAGGGCGCATTACGAGCAGCACATGCACGTAGTGGGCGAGATCGCTTTTGGCGACGAGCGCTTCCAGATCGACGGCTACGGCCTGCGCGATCATTCCTGGGGCCCGCGCTATTGGCAGGCAATCGAGCGCTACGAGTGGCTGACGATGAACTTCGGTCCGGACTTTGGCGCGATGGTCTCGGTGATCCGGCGCGACGCCGACCACGTCCGCCAGGGCGGGGTGATCGTGCGCGATGGCCAGCTCGAGTTGATCACGAAGGCGGAGATCGAGGCCGACTACGAAGAGAATGGCCTCTTCCACCGCCGCGTCCGAGCCCGGGTGGAGACCCGCGGCGGCGAATCCCTCGAAATTGAGGGAGTCGTCCGGTCCTTCATCCCGCTGCGCAATCGCCGGGCCGGCCTGACCACGCACATCGGCGAGGGGATGACGGAGTGGCGCTGCGGCGACCGCGTTGGCTTTGGCCTCTCGGAGTTCCTGCGCCAGGTGTAGGCGGGGCGGATTCTGTCCCGGCGGTGGGGCAAACAAGCGTAGGCCCGCAGCTTCCGGGGGGGTGAGAGCGCGAGGGGCCTGAGCGCGCCCAGGCGCCCCCACGCGCCTTGGGAGGGCCCGTTTCGCCTCTGCTCAGGTAGAGCCTGCCCCCCCAGTCCCCCGTGCCGTGGTTCCGCGGTGCAGGCCGGTGCGGATCTGATGGAGGTCGATTTTGCATCGATTCCATTGAAAACGAATTCCATTTTCGATAACAACTGCAGCACCTAATTGAAAACGATTTTCATTTTCTATAGAAGCGAGCCTCGTGGTGGGTGCCGGACCGCTCAGCGCCTCGCGAATTAGGGGAGAGACCGATGTCAGAACAACAGAGAAAATGGGGCCGCGCGATTCCGGCCGGGATCGCCGCGCTGCTCCTGGCCCTGCCCGCCAGCGCAGCCAACGATTCGGACCGCATCGCGGACCTCGAGGCGAAGGTGAATGGCCTCGTCGAGGAAATTCAGCGCATGCGTGCCGAACGGGAGGCCGAGAAGCAGGTGGCCGCGAAGTCGCAATCCGAGGCGGCGAAGATCGTCGAGGAAGACGTTCACCTGGCGAAGGATCCCGAGTTGCAGGAGAACATCGGGGTGCTCGCCCGCGAGATCGAACGCATCAAGCGCGCCATCGCCGTGCCCGAAGAGGGCGAGTTGAAGAGCGTCTACGGCAAGGGGCCGGCGGCCTCGAAGGTCTACGGCAAGGAGCGCGGGCTTTCGATCGGCGGCTACGGCGAAGGCTCTTTCAAGGCGCTCGTCGCCGACAAGCACGGCAGCGACAACGTCGCCGAGTGGCTTCGCGGTGTGCTCTACGTCGGCTACAAATTCAACGACTGGATCGTCGTCAATACCGAGATCGAGTTCGAGCACGCTTCGACGAGTCGCGGTGGTTCCGCTTCGGTGGAATTCGCAGAAGTCGACTTCCTCCTGGACGAGCGTGCCAACATCGCGGCGGGGTTGCTGCTCACTCCCATGGGCTTTATCAATGAACTCCACGAGCCGACCGAGTACTACGGTGTGAGTCGGCCTTCTCCCGAGAAGCAGATCATCCCCTCCACCTGGCGCGAGATTGGAACGGGTCTGTTCGGCAGTTTTTTCGACGAGACCCTGAGCTACAAGCTCTACGCCATGAATGGCCTGGACGCCGCGGGTTTCGCGTCGAGCGGTTACCGCGGTGGACGCCAGAAGGGGCGTGCAACGAAGGCCAACGACTGGGCTGTGGCGGCTCGCCTCGACTGGATTCCGTGGGGAGGGCTTCTCGTCGGTGGATCGGTCTGGTCCGGGGCGTCCGGCCAGAACCAGACCGTGAGCTACTACGACCAATCGGATGTGAAGCAGAGCACTTCGCTTGGCAACGTCTGGACGACGATTTTCGAGGTCCATGCCGAGTACGTGTGGGAGGGCCTGCAGCTTCGCGCTCTCTACACCCAGTCACACATCGGCAACGCGGGTCAATTGACCGATGCCCTGGGGCGGTGCCACGGCGCGATTCCCGGGGCGTCGAATTCGGATTGGCAGACGGCCGATTACAGTGGCTGTATCGCCGAGCGAAGCCGGGGGGGGTACATCTCAGCCGGTTACAACATCCTTCCCTGGTTCCTGCCGAACTCCCAGATGCGGCTCGAACCCTTCTACCGGTTCGAGTGGACCGAGACCCAGAACAAGATGCCGTCGGGAGTGCAACCGTATTCCTACGATAACTTCCGCGTTCATACCGTGGGCCTGCAGTTCTATCCCCACCCCCAGGTCGTGATCAAGGCGGACTACCGGAATGTTCATGCGTTGGGTCGAGATACGAGCAACAACCAACGGCCAGACGAGGTCCAACTTGGCGTGGGTTACGTTTTCTAGGAGCTTGCTTCGTTTTGGCATACCCGGTGCGCTGTGCGCATGCCTCGCCTTCGCGCCGCTTCCCGCCGGGGCGAAGGTCTTTCTCGCCCAGGACGAGGCGCTCGAACTCGCCTTCCCAGGCGCCGACCGGGTCGAGGAGCGGGTCTTCTTCCTGAAGCCCAGCCAGAAGCAGGCGATCGAGAAGCAGTCCCGATCGGACTACGAGGGCGAGTTGACCACGGTCTTCGTGGGGTGGCAGGGCGGTGAGGTCGTCGGCTACGCGCAGATCGACGTTCACCGCGTGCGAACGCAGCCCGAGGCGTTGCTGATCGTGCTCTCGCCGCGGGGCTCGGTGATCGCGACCCGAGTGCTCGCCTTCCACGAGCCGCTCGACTATCTCCCCACCGGCCACTGGTTTCAGCAGTTCGTGGGGGCGTCCGGCGAAGACGACCTGCGGGTCGGACGGGACATCCACGGCGTTTCGGGCGCTACGCTCTCTGCCCAGGCGGCCGTCGCGAGCGTGCGCCGCTTCCTCGCGATCTACCAGGTCCTGCTCGAGCCCGGGGCCCAGGAGAAATAGCGGCACCCATGCGATTTATCGTCACCGGCGAGTGGAGCCGCAATAGGCTCTTGCAGATGATCGTGGTGCTCTACAGCGTCTACGTGGCGCTCTTGTGGGTCACCAACACGCTGCTCTACTTCCAGAAGATGAGTCTGAAACCGGCCTCGGTGGTGGCCTACTACCTCGGCAACCCGGAGAAGTATCTCCCGCCGCGAAGTTACGAGGGGTTGCTCGAGGTCTCGCACTTCCACCTCTTTGCGGTGGGAATGTTGTTGCTGGTGTTGACCCACCTGGTGCTCTTCTGTCCCTTTCGCACCGGCACCAAGATCGCGCTGATCACGACGCCCTTTGTCGCCGCGCTGGTAGACGAGGGCGCGGGTTGGCTGGTGCGCTTCGGCGGGCCCGAGTTCGCGATCGTCAAGGTCGTGGGCTTCGTCGCCCTGCAGACCAGCCTCGCGGTCCTCGTGATCCTCTCTCTTTGGGCGGTCTTCGTCGGTTCGCAAGAAAACTACGAAGACGACTAACGGAACGCGGAAGCAGGGACGGCGAAAAACGGGGACGGGTTTCCTTTTTTTCCTTTTGTCTTTTTCGGGCGCATTGACAGCCGATGTGACCTCGATACCCGAAAAAGACAAAAGGAAAAAAAGAAAACCCGTCCCCGTTTCGGTCCTAGAGCAGCATCTCGAGCGGTTCGGAGATGCGCCGGGCGAAGGCGGCGAGGAAGCGCGTGGCCCCGTCGACGTCGACGCGCGCTGGATCGAAGCAGAGGGTGAAGGTCGCCGTCGCCTCGGCGCGCGCGGCGCCGCAGCCGAGAGCCAGGGGGACGCTCGCCGGAGGCGGCATTTCGACCCGGTGGATGCCCCGGGCGCCGAAATCGTAGAGCGCCAGGTCCGCTAGCCCCGCTGCGGCATCGCCGCCCGCGAGTCGCTCGCGGGCGAGTACCGCCAGACTCATGTGCTCGACTCCGCTGAGTGCGACCGGGGTGCCCCCCGGTGCGTGGACTTCGATCACAGGATCTGCGCCGGGTGCAGCGCCCGCGCGTACTTCGGGCACCTCGACCAGGGCCAGGACCGCTGCGCGCAGGGCGAAGATGCCGAGGTCGATGGCGAGGTCGGGTTCGGCGGTGGTGGCGTGTTCGCAGACCGCGAGGGCTTCGACGACGGCGCACTCGACGTCCAAGACGGCCAGCGCCGTGCCGGCACGCGGCCGCGCCGCGGCTTCGACGTCGGCCCGCGTGATGCGACCGTGCGATCCGCTTCCCGATACGGCCTCGAGGGAAACGCCGGTCTGGGCGGCACGGCGGCGTGCCAGGGCCGTCGGCGCGGGCCCTGCGGATTCCGCCCGGACCTTCTCGACCACTACTTCGATCGGAGGCTCGGTTTCGGCGGGCTCGGCTTCGCGAGCCGGCTGTACGGGTTCCGCTTCGAAGCTCGCCGCGGTCGCAGAAGCCGCCGCGCCCTCCAGGCGCGCCACCACCGTTCCCACCTTGACGCCCGTGGTGCCCTCGGGCACGCAAATTTCGATCAGCGTTCCCGAGGCCGGCGCTTCGAGTTCGCCGGTGGCCTTGTCGGTTTCGATCTCGGCGATCGGATCCCCCTCGTTTACATAGTCGCCGGGGGCAACCAGCCAGCCGATCAGGTCGGCTTCCTCCATCGACGGCGAATACGAGGGGAGCTCGATGTCGATGGCCATGCGGTGGAACCTCGCGAAGCGAAAGTGCGGGGAACCCGCCGATCAGGTGCTGGCGCGTCCTGGGATCCCGACGGTTTCGGTGTCTCGCCCCGAGCGCAGGATCGTCCCAGGCGATGCGCCGGTGGCCTCGCCGCCGCGCACGATCTCGCAGCCGTTCACCAGGACATTTTCCACCCCGATAGCGTCGGCGTAGAGGCGGGAGGCCCCCGCCGGCAGGTCGTGCCGGGTGTAGAGCGGTGTCGGGGCCACGCGATCCGCGTCGAAGATGGTGACGTCGGCGCAGAACCCCTCGGCCAGACGACCCCGCTCGTGCAAGCCGTAGAGCTCCGCCGGGACCTGCGTCAGTTGGTGCACCGCTTCTTCGAGCGAGAGCAGCCCGCGCTCGCGAACGGCCTCGAGCAGCGCCGTCGTGTAGACGAAGGTGTTGATCATGTCGAGATGAGCGCCAGCATCCGAGGCGCCGATCACGCTGCGCGGGTCGCGCCAGATTTCTTCGCGAATCTTCCAACTCTCGTCATCGTGCCCGTAGGAAGCCGGCTGCAGCGAAGTGCGCAGATCGTCTTCGAGCACGATGTCGAGCATGGCGTCGAAGGGTTTCTTTCCGGTCTCCTTGGCAATCTCGCCGATGCGGCGCCCTTCGAAGCGCTTCGTGCTCTCGCTGAAGGTTTCCGCGATGGAGATGTTCTCCCACTGCGCCAGGGCGCGAAAAACGCCCGCCTCCTCGGAATTTGCCGAGGCGTCGAGGCGCTCGCGCTCCGAGGGGTCGGCGAGGCGTTTCTTGCGTTCGTCCAGCGGCAGGCCGAAGAGGTCGGCCCAGCCCGGAAAGGCGTCAAGCACGAAGCCGCTCACGAAGTTCAGCCGCACTTCCATCACCAGTGGCGGCGTCAGCGCGAGCACCCGCGCCCCGCGTTCGGTGGCGTAGTCCGAGGCGGCGAGCTGTCCCTCCCAGATTTCGCGCCCCATCGTCTGGGCGACGAGCACGTTCCAGTTGAGCGCTCGCCCCGCGGCCAGCGACATCTCGGCCATGATCTCGCAATGCTCCTCGGCGAAGGGGCCGATGGTCGGGATGAACTCGAGGCTGGTGCCCGGGAACTCGCCGGTGGTGCGGCACAGCGCCAGAATTTCGTCGCGATCGGCGGCACGCGAGGGCACGGGCTTTCCGGCGCCGTCGTTGTGGGTGCGCGCCCACGAAGACGAAAAGCCAAGCCCCCCCCCGGCGAGCGACTCGGCGAGCAACGCCTGCATCGCGGCCACGTCCTCGGTGCTGGCTGCGCCGCCGCTCGCGGCCTCGCCCATCACCGAACGCCGCAGCGCCGAATGCCCCACCATGAAGCCGGCGTTCACCGCCAGCTTTCCCTCGAGACGGTCGAGGTATTCGGAGAAGGAAGTCCAATCCCAGGGGACGCCTTCGCGCAGGCTCTCGAGGGGCATCCCCTCGACGCGCGACAGCATCTTCATCAGGTATTCGCCCGCACCGGGGGCGAGGGGAGCGATGCTGAAGCCGCAGTTGCCGCCCACCACCGTGGTGACGCCGTGGAACGGACTCGGGCTCAGCATCGAATCCCAGAAAGCCTGGGCGTCGTAATGGGTGTGGATGTCGACGAAACCGGGAGCCACGATGTGCCCGCCAGCGTCGATTTCAGCGCGGGCCGCCTCGGAGATCTCGCCGACGGCTTCGATGCGGCCGTCGCGAATGCCGACGTCGGCTTCCCGGCGTTCGGCACCACTGCCATCAATCAGGGTTCCCCCGCGAATCACGGTATCGAGCATGCGTGGCCCTCCTGGCGCGTAGGCTTCACTCTACCGCGGTGCGAGCCCCGGCACTCGCTCCGCCCGGAAGTCGCTGTGCGAGCTAGGAGGCGCGCCCCCGCACCAGTTGGCCGGGGAGTTCGCCCTCGGGGTCGAGTTGATCGACCCCGTCCTCTCGCAAGATGGTTCCGTTCACCACCACCGCCCGGATTCCCACCGCGTCCGAAATGAGGCGGTCCGCACCGGCCGGGAGATCGTTCACACGTCGCAGCGGCGAGCAGCCCACCGTCGCCGGATCGAAGACCGTGACGTCTGCCTTGTAGCCCTCACGCAGGACACCGCGCTCGGGGATCTCGAAGACCTCCGCCGATCGCGAGGTGAGCAGCCGGACCGCGGCTTCCAGCGACAATGCCTGCTTGTCGCGGACCCAGTGTGAGAGCAGGTGCGTTGAGAAGCAGCCATCGCAGAGCTGGCTGGCGTGGGCGCCGGCGTCGGAGAGGCCGAGCACTACCGCGGGATGGGTGAGCAATTCTTCGACGATGTTTTCGTCGGTGTTCATGATCGCCATGCGGAAGCGCGCTTCCAGGTTCGAGGCCAGGGCGAGGTCGAGCACCAGGTCGACGGGATCAACAGAGCGTTCGGCGGCGACTTCCGTGACCACGCGTTCTTCGAGGGCCGGCTCGCTCGGCGCACTCGCGATCACCGTCTGGCTCCACTCGCCAAAGAATCCCCCGCGCTGCATGCGTTTCTTGAGGGCGCTTCGGAAAACCGGGTCGGCGTAGATCCGCTTCTTTTCCTCGAAGTCTGCGGCGGAAACCTTCTGGAACATCGACAGGCTTTCGAAGGGGAAGGGCGCCTTCCACTGAAACTCGAAATTCAGCGGGCGGCAGGTCACCTGGGGATAGATCGCGGTGCCCTCCTCCTGGAGTTTCTGGTGCATGTCGAGAATGTCGCGGTGCCCTTCGGGACCGAAGGCGCCGCCGAGGAGCGCGGTCCAGCTGATCGGCCTTCCGATCTCGTTCTGGATCTCCGTGAGTTCATTGAAGAGGAGGCTCGGGCCGATGGTGCTCTGCATGACACCGCGCCCGGTATCGCGTAGCGCGCCGGCGATGGTCTTGATTTCAGCGATCGAGGCGGCGCGGCTGGGGACCGGCCGACCGGCATAGCCCACGTGGGTGGGCGCCTTCGACGTGGCGAAACCGATGGCGCCCGCTTCGAGCGCCTCGGCCACGATCGCCCGCATGCTGGCGATTTCCTCGGTGGTGGCCTCGCGTTCGGTGGCTTCTTCGCCCATCGTGAACAGGCGAAGCGGCGTGTGTCCGATCAGCACGCCCACGTTGATCGCGCTGCCGTGTGCTTCGATGGCGTCGAGGTACTCGGGAAAAGATTCGAAGGGCCATTCTTCGCCGAGACCCGCGTGCAGGGCATCGAGCGACATCCCTTCGACGTTTTCGAGCGTTCGCAAGATCAGGTCGCGGTGTTCGGGGCGGGTGGGTGCGACGCCGAAGCCGCAATTTCCCATTACCACCGTCGTGACCCCGTGCCAGGGTGAGATCGAGAGTCCGCGGTCCCAGAAGATCTGGGCGTCGTAATGCGTGTGGATGTCGACGAAGCCGGGCGAGACGATCTGGTCGTCGGCATCGAGGGTGGCATCGGCGGTGCCATTCAGGTCGCCCATTGCGGCGATCCGGCCGTCCCGGATTCCGAGGTCGCCGCGGATTCCGTCGGCGCCGGTGCCGTCGACGAGAGTCCCTCCGCGAATCAGGAGATCGTAGTGCTCGGACATGGCATTCCTCCTGCGGGGTCGCCCGCTTGCAGATCAGCGCCCGGAAGTCAGCTGGCGCTGGCTAAAATCCTTCTTCCCGAGCCCTGGGTTGGCCTTGATCTTCTCGATATCGAGGGTCGTCCAGGTGCCGAGCTTCAGGTTTTCGACGCGCGAATGAAGCGCCACGAAGACCTCGCGCTTGCCGCTCTTGTCGACATCTTCAAAGCGGGTGATCGAATCGGGCTGGATCTCGAGCTCCTTGATCATCACACCCTTGCGGTTCCAGTAGATGTTCTTGATGGGGACGAAGGTCTGCCTGTCGATGTAGGCGATAAATTTTGAATATTCCGAATCGATTTCTTCGTTGGGGGTCACTTCGACGACGAAGCAGTCGACCCCGAGCACCTTTTCGTTCGGCAGGCGCAGATAGGTGGCGTCCTCGAATTCGCGCGGGATGATGTCTTCGAGGCTGAAGTCGGTCCCTACGATCGACTCGCCGCGCAGGTTGATGCGCCGCACCCGCCGCGAGCTGGGTAGGTAGACGAACTGGTCGTCGGTGCCATTTTTCTTGTTGATCACGAGGTATCCCATGTGGCGCACGTCCTGGGGTGCATCGTATTTGGCGATAGTGGTCGAGAGCGCCTTCCGACTCTGGTCGCGCAGGCTCATGTACTTGACGTCCATCTCGACGCGATCGGTGTTGCCTCCGCGGTCCCCGGATTCCATCTTCAGTTCTTGTTCGTAGGAGTTGAAGCGGTTGTCGAGCACCTTCTGGTAGATCTCGTCGCCGCTGAGGGGAACCATCGGTTCGCCGTGGGCCGGGGGTTCCTCGAAGGTCGGCGCCGTTTCGCCCGGGGCGGCGCTCTTTTCTTCGGCCGCAGTCGGGGCGGCGAAGGCCATGAGGGCTGCGATTGGGAGCGCAGCCCAGCGTCCGGGGTGGATGCAAATCATGAAATCTCCTGGCGTCGGGCGGGCTCCAGCAAGACGCCGCCGTCGTGGCTCGTCAGTTTGTCTGCTTCGCGGCGAGGCAATCGTTGACCGCGCGGTCGAGGGCCCCGGCCGTCGCAAGGCCGCTCGGGTCCTTTAGAGCCCGCGCCTCGACCTGCTCGATGCATGCGCGCCGTGCCGCCCAATTGTCGGGCTCCCGAAGCGGGGGCTGGGACGCCACGGCGGCGTCGAGCTGGTTTCGCTCGCGCTCTGCCCGTGCCGGGTTCGGCTCGAGGTTTGGGTGGTGCACCGCGCAGGCGAGGGCCGCGAGCGGGAGCAGGGTCGCCAGGGTGCTGCGGACTCGGAGCATGGGGGGGTGGGGTCTCCACGCGAAGCGGGCCGCCAAAGCATACGGCAATCGCTCCGGCCCGGGGGATCCCCATGGGGCGCCTTGGCGCTCGTTGCGCTGCCCGTCGGCCGCTTCTCCCGGTACGCTTCCGGGAACGGCGAGCCAGGGAGGATCGAGCATGAGCGACGCGTTCCGCATCGAAAGCGACAGCATGGGCGAGGTCGAGGTTCCCGCCGAGGCCTATTGGGGTGCCCAGACCCAGCGCTCCTTGTTGCACTTCTCGATTGGCTCCAAGGAGCGCGACCGCATCCCCATCGAAATCGTGCACGCCCTTGGCCTGCTGAAGAAGGCGGCGGCCACGGCGAACCTCGAACTCGGCGTGCTCGACGCCGAACGCGCGGGCTGGATCACCCAGGCGGCCGAGGAAGTGGCCTCGGGGAAGCTCGACGCAGAGTTTCCGCTGCGGATCTGGCAGACGGGCAGCGGCACCCAGACCAACATGAACGCGAACGAGGTGATCTCGAACCGCGCGATCGAACTGGCGGGCGGTGTGCGGGGATCGAAAGATCCGGTGCACCCCAACGACCACGTCAACTGTTCGCAGTCGTCGAATGACACCTTTCCCACCGCGATGTACGTGGCCTCGGCGCGCGCGGTGGAGGAGAGGCTGCTGCCCAGCCTCGTGGCGCTGCGCGACGCGATCGCTGCCAAGAGTGTCGCCTTCGCCGACATCGTGAAGATCGGCCGCACACACCTGCAGGATGCCGTGCCGCTGACCCTGGGGCAGGAGTTTTCGGGCTATGAAGCGCAACTCGATGCGGCGCTCGATGGGGTGCGGCGTTGTCAGCCGGCGCTCCAGCAACTCGCCATCGGCGGGACCGCGGTGGGCACCGGGTTGAATGCGCCCGCGGGCTTTGGCGAGCGCTGCGCGGCACTGCTGGCGGAGGCCACCGGGATCGCCTTCGAATCCGCCCCCAACAAGTTTTCGGTATTGGCGGCCCACGACGCGATGGCCGCGATGTCCGGGGCCCTTCGCGGTCTCGCCGCGGTCTTGATGAAGATCGCCAACGACATTCGCTGGGCCGGTTCGGGACCGCGCTCGGGACTCGGCGAATTGATCCTCCCCGCCAACGAACCGGGCTCATCGATCATGCCCGGGAAGGTCAACCCCACCCAATGCGAGGCGATGACGATGGTGGCGGTGCAGGTGATGGGAAACGACGTCGCCGTGGGCGTCGCTGCTTCCCAGGGAAACTTCGAACTCAACGTCTTCAAACCGGTGATGGCGGCGAACCTGCTGCACTCGATCGCGTTGCTCGGGGACGCGAGTAACAGCTTCCGACGCTTCCTGGTGGAGGGTCTCGAGGCCGATCGCGTGCGAATCGCCGAAGGGGTCGAACGTTCGCTGATGTTGGTGACCGCGCTCTCGCCGCACATCGGTTACGACAAGGCGGCTGCGATTGCGCACAAGGCCCAGGTAGAGGGGACGACGCTGCGCGAGGCCTGCATGGCTCTCGGCTTCCTCTCCGGCGAAGAATTCGACGAACGCGTGCGCCCCGAGGCCATGGCCCACCCCCACGACTGAGTCGAGGCAACTCGAGACGGGGACGGTGCTTGTTTCTTTTTGCAGAACTGGGTGCGAGAGGTTTCGTCGGGCGGGCGCACGGGACAGCCATCGCGATCGAATCCCGGAAAGCAGGATTGGGCGCTACTGGGTTTTCATGTCGCCGCGGAAGTCGATCGGCTGGGTCACCTTGGCGCGCAGCAGGTCGCGGTTCATGCGTCCGATGAAGTCGATGCTGATCGCCTTTGGGCACTGGGCCTCGCATTCGCCGTAGTTGCGGCAGCTGCCGAAACCTTCTTTTTGCATCTGCTCGGTCATCCTCTGGACCCGGGCGAAGCGCTCGGGCTGACCCTGGGGCAGGAGTGCGAGGTGCGAGACCTTCGCCGCGGTATAGAGCATCGCAGCACCATTCGGGCAAGCCGCCACGCAGGCCCCGCAACCGATGCAACAGGCGGCATCGATGGCTTTTTCGGCCACCTCGGGCTCGACCGGAATGTCGTTCGGGTCGGGTTTTGGGCCGGAGTGCACCGTGACGTAGCCCCCCGCACGCAGGATGCGATCGAAGGCCGAGCGGTCGACCACCAGGTCGCGTACCACCGGAAACGCACCCGAGCGAAACGGCTCGATGGTGATCTGCGCGCCGTCATCGAATTGGCGCATGTAGAGCTGGCAGGTGGTGGTGGCGCGCTGGGGTCCGTGGGCCTGGCCGTCGATCACCAGCGAGCACATCCCGCAGATCCCCTCGCGGCAATCCGAGTCGAAGGCGATCGGCTCTCCGCCGGATTCGGTGAGCCGCTCGTTCAGGATGTCGAGCATTTCGAGGAAGGACGAATCCGGGCTGATCTCGTCGACTTCGTAGGACGTGAAAGTGCCGGCCGCATCGCCCGCGGGTTGTCGCCAGACTTCGAGGCTGAACTTCATGTCTTGTAGTTCCTCTGGGCCAGGGGGAGGGCCTCGAACTCGAGGGGTTCCTTGTGCAGGGTGGGTTCCGTGCCCACCGCGTTGTGCTCCCACACCGAAACATGGGCGAAGTCTTCGTCGTTGCGAAGGGTCTCACCGTCCTCGGTCTGATGTTCCTCGCGGAAGTGGCAGCCGCAGGATTCGTCGCGGTCAAGCGCGTCGTGGCACATCAACTCGGCGAACTCGAGGAAGTCGGCCAGCCTCCCGGCCTGCTCGAGGCTCTGGTTGAAGCTCGCTCCGCTCCCGGGCACGCGCACCTCACGCCAGAAGCGCTCGCGTAATTCGGGAATCTTCTCGATGGCATTCCGCAGGCCCGCTTCGTTTCGTGTGATCCCGCACTCGTCCATCATCAGGCTGCCGAGTTCGCGGTGGAAGGCGTCGACCGGTTTCGTGCCCGTCGTCGAGAGCAGTTTCGAGATGCGCTCGCCGACTTCGCGCTCGGTGTCGCCAAAGGCCGCGTGGCTCGTATCCATTTCGCCGTAGGGGTGTCGGCTCAGGTAGTCGCCGATGGTGATCGGCAGCACGAAGTAGCCATCGGCAAGGCACTGCATCATCGAGCTCGCGCCCAGGCGATTCGCTCCGTGGTCGGAAAAGTTCGCCTCGCCAATGGCGAAAAGTCCGGGGAGCGTCGTCATCAGGTCGTAGTCGACCCAGAGCCCGCCCATCGCGTAGTGCGGCGCGGGGTAGATCCGCATCGGCGTCTCGCGAGGATCTTCCGCGGTAATCCGGTTGTACATGTCAAAGATGTTGCCGTAGCGCTCGTCGATGGTTTCTATGCCGTTTTCGGCAATGGCGTCGCGGAAGTCGAGGTAGACCCCGAAGCCCGTCGGGCCCACCCCAAGGCCCGCATCGCAGACGTCCTTCGCGTTGCGCGAGGCGACGTCGCGCGGCACCAGATTGCCAAAGCGCGGGTAGCGCTCTTCGAGGTAGTAGTAGCGTTCGGCCTCGGGGATCTCTCCGGGGGCGCGGGTGTCGTGTTTCTGCTTCGGGACCCAGATGCGAGCATCGTTGCGCAGCGATTCGCTCATCAGCGTGAGCTTCGATTGGTGCTCGCCGGCCGCCGGAATCCCGGTGGGGTGGATCTGCACGTAGCAGGGGTTGGCGAAACCAGCACCGCGCTTGTGGGCTCGCCAGGTGGCGGTCACGTTGCAGCCGCGCGCATTGGTCGAGAGGTTGAAGACGTTGGTGTAGCCGCCGCTGGCCAGCACCACCGCATCCGCGGCGTAGGAAGAGATCGCTCCCGTCACGAGGTCGCGCACCACGATGCCGCGCGCGCGGCCGTCGGCCACCACCAGGTCGAGGAACTCGGTGCGGGTGTGCATCTTCACGTGACCCGCGCCGATTTCCCGGGCCAACGCCGAGTTCGCCCCCAGCAGCAGTTGTTGGCCGGTTTCGCCGCGGCAGTAGAAGGTGCGCTCGACGAGTACGCCACCGAATGAACGGTTGGCGAGCATGCCCCCGTACTCGCGCGCGAAGGGAACGCCCTGGGCCACCGCCTGGTCGATGATCGCGGTGGAGAGTTCGGCGAGGCGCCAGACGTTGGCTTCGCGCGAGCGGTAGTCGCCGCCCTTCTGGGTGTCGGAGAAGAGGCGGAAGGTCGAGTCGCCGTCGTTGCGGTAATTCTTCGAGGCGTTGATTCCCCCCTGCGCCGCGATGCTGTGGGCCCTGCGCGGGCTGTCCTGGAAGCAGAAACACTCGACCTGGTAACCCATGGCGGCCATCGAGGAGGCGGCCGAAGCCCCGGCGAGCCCGGTCCCGACGACGATCACGCGGTAGTGGGGCCGATTGCGCGGGCCCACCAGGCGGATTGCATCCTTGTGCTGGGTCCATTTCTGGGCGATGGGGCCGTCGGGTATTTTCGCGTCGAGATCCATCAGGGCTCCGCTACGCGGCACTTGCGCTGCACGCCGCGCTGTAGGCTGAAGGTTCGGGGATGACCCCCAAGGCCATGGCGACCGGGAGTGAGAGAAAAGCCAGGAAGAGGAAGAGCGCCATCCCCGTGGCGAAGGCGCGCAGTCCGCGGTTTCGGTCGGGGTTGTCGATCCCGAGTGTCTGCAACGCGCTCCAGGCGCCGTGGAAGACGTGGAGCCCGACGGCGGCCATGCCCGCCACGTAGAAGAGCAGCACGCCCCCGTGTTGGAAGGCTTCCCACAGGTTCTGGTAGACGCAGCCGAAGTTCGCACGCGGGGCGATCGGCGGGCCGAGCGCGTCGAAGGTAAATTGCAGCAGGTGGAGGATGAGGAAGAAGAGGACCGCGCACCCGGTCACCAGCATCCAACGCGCGGGAGCCGTGGCGGCCACGTGTTCGGCGCCCCGGTAGCGAATCGGGCGCGCGCCGCGGTTGTGTGCGGCCAGTTGGAGCACCGTGACGACGTGCAGCACCAGGGCGGTCCCGAGGACGATCCGCACGCCCCACAGCACCACCAGGTGCGGGATCAACGGTTCGCCGACATTCCGCAGAAAGTGGGCGTAGACGTCGATGTCCGGTTCGCCGCCGGCAGCCGGCGGCAGGAAGCCCTTGAGATTGCCGATGACGTGGAGCACGAGGAAGCCCAGAAGCACCAGCCCCGTGCAGGCGACGACGGCCTTCTTGCCGATCAAACTCTGGTAGAAGCCGCTGATTCGCCGCATTGCCTCGCTCGGTTCCGCGTCTTCTGTATACCAGCTTTTGGGGCCGCATTTCCCGGAACTTCGAAAACTCGAAACGCACCCAGGCGCGAACAAGGGTCCGGGGAGGGGGAAGCCTGCAGGCGCGCCGAAGCGGTGTGTTCGCGATCAGCCGCGCACGAGCCCCCAGGCCATGTCGATGGCAAGGGCCACCAGCAGCAGCGAGTAGGCCCGCTGCAGCGGTCGGTCGGCGAGTCGATTCGCGACGCGGACACCGAGCGGCGCACTCACCAGGACGAGTGGGGTGATCACGAGGAAGGCCGGGACGTCGACGAAGCCGATTGCATCGGGGGTGCGGTGGGCGACACCAATCCCGGTCCAGACCATGCCCGCCGCGGCGACACTGCCGATCGCCAGGCTGGCGGCACTCGAGAAGGCCACCGCGCGGTGGATGCCCTGGCCGAAGGCCACCATCGCCGGGGTGATGAGCGCCCCTCCCGACAGCCCGAGCAGCGTCGACAGCCAGCCGATGCCGAAGGCGAGTGCCGAGGGCCCCGCGCCTACCGGACGGTGCGACCACAGGACCAGCGGTTCGCGGCGCCCCAGGGTGACCGCCAGGATCAGCAGGAAGACCAGGAAGATCACCTTCAGGGTTTCGGTCGAGCTGGAGCTCGCGGTCAGCAGGCCCGCCGCGACGCCGAGGAGCAGCGCAGGAATCCAGAGGCGCAACAGGCCGACGTCGATGTTTCCGTCGCGGACCTGCCGCCAGGTCGAAGCGGCCGACGTCGGGATCGCGAGCGCCAGCGATGTTCCCGCCGCCATGTGGAACACCACTTCGTTGGCGACGCCGAAGGCCGTGAAGAGGTAGAGGAAGATCGGTACGCGCAGAAGGCCGCCGCCGATTCCGAAGAGGCCCCCCGCAAAGCCCGACACGATCCCCGCCGCCGCCAGGGCCGCGTAGTAGACGATGCCGGAAGGCTCGACGCTCATTGCTGTCGGCGGCGTCCCATGCGCCGAGCCAGGTGTTGGTGGAGCGCGAAGAGGGCGATGCCGACGGGTGGCACCGAGAGCGCGAGCGCCTCACGCCGCCAGAAGGCCTCGGCCTTCGCCACTTCCGCAACGAAGCCAACCGTGGCTGTGCCGGTGGCACCCGTCACCTCGATCGTAAATTTCACAGGCCCCGCCGGAGCCTCGGGAAGCGTCACCTCGTAGACCAGGCCGCCGGGTCGGCGCGTCGCGCGAAACCGCTGGGTCGGTGCCGGGCCCGCGGCGCCGGCGAAATCGATCATCACCCAGACCTCGGCGGGGCGCAGCGGGCGGCCGTCGGAACGCCGGGACACCAGGATGTCGAGCGAAGCCGTATCGCTGCGCAGCGGAGTCGGATCGCTGAAGACCGAGATGCGATACGGGCCGCTTTGCTCGGAGAGTCGCAGCAGGCCGGCGTCGGCCGCCGAGGCCGAGGGCAAAAGGAGAAGAGCCGCGAACAGGGCAAAGGCCCCCCCGAAGGCGGGTCGCGAAATCACAGCAGTGTGCCCCGCATCATCATGGGCTGGGCGAGGACCCAGACGCCGAAGCAGTAGAACGCCAGGCAGAACGTGCCCCAGAGAATGGCAGAACGCGCGGCCGGCCCTGCCAACGGCTGGAGCGAGTGGGCAATTCGCCAATGGGCGTAGAGCGAACCCACAAGCCCGAGCCCGAGGATTCCGATCTCCAGCGACAGCAGGCCCGGTGTTCCTCCCTGGGCCATGGCCATCGACCAGTCGATGCTGGGGGCCACAGTTTCGGAGCGGAGATCCAGGGCGACACGTTCGATTGCCGTGCCCGCGCTGCGCCAGCCGGTGTAGAGGTGCAGACCGTAGTGTGCGAGCCACATCGAGAAGCCGAGGGGGAGCAGCGCCAGCGAATGCCGCGCCGCGATTTCCGACCACGGCGCGCGAATCTTTCCCAGGAAACGGGACGCGCGGCCCAGGCCAACGAGACCCAGAAGCGGAATGCCGACGAGCGCCGCCGCCGTGGCGATTCCCGCCGATGTGCCAGGCGAACCCGAAGGTTGCACGAAGCCCTGAAAGAACCCGGCCACCGGTGCAGCCATCGCCGCGGCGTTGGCGAAGGCCGCCACGAAGAGGATCCAGGTGATCGCGGCGACATCGAGGCGAGTCGAGAGGCGTCCAAGGGAAGAGCGCGGCGGATCCCCGAGCAGGTCGCGACCGGGGGTCACCGCGATCAGGCCGATGTTGTCGTGGGGACACGCGCGCACACAATCGAGGCAGAGCGTGCAGTCCCAGTTTCCGCGCTTCGCAGGCATCAGCAGATCGGTGGCGCAGCCCGGGCGCGATTCGTTGCCGCGCAGGCAGTCAGTGGTGCGGCAGTCGCGGCAGGTCCCATCATCGAGCGCCTGCACTTCCAGGGGCGAGAGTGCCGCCTGGGTGAACTGGAATTGTCCGGCCGGACAGACGTATTTACAGAACACAGCTCCTTCGAAGAGTCCGTCGAGGACGAAGGCGAAAACGAAGTAGGCCACCAGCAACCAGGCGGTCGCCGCCGGGCTCGACCAGACTCCCAACCCTTCGACCGCGGCGAAGAAGGCGACCAGCAGTCCCGCGGCGAGCCACTTGTTTCGGAGCGCGGCGGGCCAGCTCCGCTGCGCGCCCAGCAGGCGCTTCGCGATCCCCCGCGAGAGGGTGAAGGGGCACGCCATGCAGAAGAGACTCCCGGCCGCGAACAGCCCGAGCACCACCAGGCCGCGCCACCAGGTCCACGGCAGCACCCCGGCGAGGTTCGAAGCGGCGCTTGCCTGGGGACCGACGAACCCGTCGAGAATGACCGCGAGGGCGACGCCGAAACACGCGAGCTGCAGCGTGCGACGGAACGCGCCGGATCGAAGAAGCTTCCCCAGCAGGGGGATACGCAACGCGTCAAAGGTGGTGTGGGTGGGAAGGCGCGGGCGGCGCGTGCGCGTGGGCGGCGCAGTCGCCGGACCGAGCAGCCCCACGACGAGGAGAGCGACGGTGGGGAGCAGCACCAGCCCGCTGGCCACCCAGAGGAAGGCGCCGGCGGCGGACTGGTCGGCGAGGGCCGTGTTGCCGAAGAGACTCGGCACCGCGTTGTACCGCGGGTAGAAGACCTGGTCCGAAAAAGTGAAGAGTGCTGCGAAGAAAGTGTTCTGGACCGCGGCCAACAGCAGGTAGGGGATCATCGCCCAGCGCGGCCAGGCGCTGCGGCTGGGCCAGGGCTGGATCACCGGCCACCAGAAGAGCAGTGCCGTGCCGAGAAAGAAGACGTGTTCGGTCTGGTGCCAGCCGCGAGATGAGAGCGCCAACTCGTAGAGCTTCGGTGTGTGCCAGATCCAGGTGGAGCCGACGAAGGCCGGCCAGGCGAAGAGCGGATGCGTCACGAAGCGTTGGAGACGCTGCAGCGCAGGCCACGCCAGGAAGGGGCCGAGTCCAATGCGACGCCAGCTGGCCGGAAGGCCGCGCAGCATCGCGATCTGCGGGGAGCCGAGCCAGAGAAGTGGCGGGGCCACCATCATCAACAACCAATGCTGGGCCATGTGCGCCTGCAGCAGTTGGTCGGCGAAGGCGTCGAGGGGCGATCCAATCGCCAAACCAATCGTCAGCAGTCCCGCGGCGAAGGCGACCAGTCGCCCGGTGCCGAAGTGTTCGGGGGCTTGCCTGTGCAGCGATGCCCAGCCACGCAGGTAGATGGCCAGCGACACGAGCAGGCCGATGGGAATGAGAGGGTCGGGAACCCAGTCCATGGCGATGGCCAGGGCCACCCCGCCGCCTTCCGCGTCGGGGTTCATTCGCGCGGTCGCTCCGCTTCCTCGCTGCGGACGCCTTCGAGGAAGAGATCCGCAAGGGCCTCGTAGATCGGTGTCTTCGCCACGAGTTTCGAGGCTTCCGTCGCGATCACCGCGGCCATGAAGAGCGGCATCGCCATGTCACGAGCCGTGGTCATCTCGAGCAGGATGACCACCGCGGTGATGGGGCTGCGGACGATGCCGCTGAAGTAGGAAGTCATCGCAATCATCACGATGCAGAGCGGGTCAATGCCCGCGAAGAAGGGTGCGAAGAGTTGGCCGAGGGCGGCGCCGACCGAGAACGAGGGGTCGAAGAGGCCGCCCGGAATCCCACTGATCAGGCTGACGAAGCTGCCGGCTGCCTTCGTGAGGGCGTAGCTCGCGGGCATCTGGCTGCCGTCGATCAAGATGGCGCGGGCTTCGTCGTAGCCCGATCCATAGCTCTGGCCTCCCGAGAAGAGCCCGAGGAGTGCCAGCGCCAGCCCGAGGCCGAGCGGTACCAGCACGCGATGCGCGCGCAGGTTGCGGGTAATGAACCGCGTCCCGGCGACGACTGCGTTCGAGAAGAGACCGCCCAACAGACCGCAGAGGGCGGCGATGGGGATGATCGCAAACCACTGCGCGGGGCTGGTGAAGGCCGGGTCGATGCGTCCGTAAAAGACGTAGTCGCCGAGCATGACCCAGCACGCGGTACACGCGACCGCGACGCCCAGCAGGATCAGCGCCACGCTCTTCTTCTCGAAGGAGCGGCCGATCTCTTCGATGGCGAAGATGGCGCCAGCGATGGGGGCATTGAAGGCGGCGGCGATGCCGGCGGCGCCGCCGGTGAGAATCAGGCCACGTTTGAGAGCGAAGCGCGGGAAGCGTGCCCAACGCGCGGTCAGCAAGAACAGGCACGCGCCGACGTGCACCGAGGGCCCTTCGCGGCCGATGGTGGCGCCGGCGAAAATGCCGATCAGTAGCAGCAGGGTCTTGCCGGAAGCGATCCGCCAGGAGAGCATCCTCCGGCGCAGCGGGTCGTCGGCCTCGGTTTCGAGGGAGGCCATCACCTGGGGAATGCCGGTGCCCTGGCTGCCCGGGAAGTAGCGATCGCGGAGTGTCATCACGAGCCACATTCCAGAGACGGCCAGGCCCATCGCGACAAAGGTGCCGACCTGGGGATCGAGTTCGAGTCCGAAGAGGCGTTCGCCGTCGAGCAGGAAGCCGCGGAACGCCGTCGAGAGCCGGTCCGCTTCGTTGAAAAAGAGCGCCGCCAAACCCGTGGCGATGGCGGCGAAGAAGAAGACCCCGCGGCGCCGCCAGGCTCCGAGCGAGAAGAGGGCATTCCGCCAGGGATCTTCCGCGATCTCGGATTCGAGGCTCTCTTCGATGGGCATCGCGCTCAAGCGCCTCGCTCGAAGCTGGCGTCTGCTGGGGCCGGGACGTCTCTCCGGTAGGGCGTGATCAACCGGTCGGGCGTGGTCAACCGGTAGGGCGTGATCAGGCCCTGGATCGGGCAGGCACCGTCGCCCGCCACCAGGGTCAGCACGCGCGGGCCGGTCGGCGTGTACTGCATCGACGAAACCGTGCGCTGGATAGGCCCTTCGCAGGCGGGGTCGTTGGGCACCACCGCGATCAGGTCGTCGAGACCCACCCAGCCGATCTTGCCGGCGAGCGGGAAGCGGCCGCGCAGGAACACGAACGCCGCGTCTTCGTAGACCTTCCGGTAGTCCGCCTGGGCCCGGGCAATGATCGCGCCGCCGCGATTTTTCGGACGCGGCAGGCGGTCGCGCCAGACGCCGAGGCTGCCGATGCCGGTGGCCGCGCAGCGCAGATTCCCGGAGAGCCAAGTCCCGCCCGGGTTGCCCTCGTTGTACTCGACTTCGTTTCCTGGGGTGAGCACCGTGCGGCAGGCCTCGCTCGCCGGAACCCAGGAAACCAGGTCGAGCCCCTTCATCTCGAGTTGGGCTTCGAGGAAGTCGCCGCGCGTGACGACCGACGCCACCTTCATCTTCGTGGACCAGTTGGGAATTCCCGCCTGCCACAGGACGAGATCCTTGTTGCAGCCGCCCGCCGCGAGCATGGCCAGAAGCGTGAGCCCGACCGCGGCCCGAAGTGCCCTGCTCATTCGCCGTCCTTCTGGGGCCCGTTGCTCGCGTCTTCGCCGCTTTGGGCCTTCGATCCCGGCAGGCGCAGGCCGTATTTCTGGGCCCGGTAGCGCAGGGTCTGCCGCGTGGTTCCGAGCATTCGGGCCGCTGCGGTCACGTTGTTGGCGCTGCGTTCGAGAGCCGAACGCACGATGAAGCGATCCATGTCCTTGAGCGAAAGACTGCCGTCGAAGGGGAGCGTGAGCCGGTCGCCGCGGGCACCGGTTTCATCTGGTTCGGATCCGACAGCGGAACCCAGTTGCAGCCAGCGACTCGGAAACGTTCCGTCCTCCGAAAGCAGCACGCCCCGCTCGATTACGTTGCGAAGTTCGCGAACGTTTCCGGGCCAGTCGTAGTTTCGCAGCGCGGTCCAGATCCCGTCGGGGATCGTCTCCACCGCCTTCCCCGATCGCGCATTGAATTCGGCGACGATCTTCGGCACGAGTTCGTCGAGGTCTTCGAGCCGATCGCGGAGCGGCGGTAGCGTCAGGTCGAAGACCGAAAGTCGGTGGAAGAGATCCTCGCGGAAAAGCCCCTCCGTCATACGCTCGCGCAGGTTGCGGTTGCTGGCCGCGACGATCTGCACATCCACCTCGATCTCGCGCTCGCTTCCGAGGGGACGGATTTTCTGGTCATCGATCACCTTCAGCAACTTCGACTGCAGGTCGACGGGCATTTCGGAAATTTCATCGAGGAAGAGCGTGCCCTTGTGCGCCTGCTGCACGAGTCCGCGGCGCCGCTTCTGGGCGCCGGTGAAGGCCCCCGCCTCGTGTCCAAAGAGTTCCGATTCGAGCAAGTCGGTGGGCAGGGCCGCGCAGTTCACTTCGACTAGCGGGCCTCCCGAGCGAAGCCCCGCGTGGTGCAGGATGCGGGTGGCCAGACCCTTGCCGGTGCCAGTCTCGCCGCCGATCACCAGGGCCGAAAACGGAACGCGTGCCAGGCGAGCGAGCAATTCGCGTACTTCCCGGGCCGCTGCGCTCGAGCCGACGAAGGCCTCGAAGCCGAAGGCCGCGACTTCGCCTTCGCTGGCCTCGCGGATCCGGCGTTGGGCCCTTGCACTGCGGGCGGCCGCAGCCACCACGAGGTCGAGTCGCTCGAGGGGACAGGGCTTTTCGAGAAAATCGTAAGCGCCCAGGCGCAGCGCGCGGACCGAGTCGGCGACCGTGCCAAAGCCCGTGAGGAAGAGCCATTCGCCCGCGCTCGTTCGCTCGCGAACCTCCTCGAGGAAATCGAGGGCGTTGCCGTCGGGCAAGTTCATGTCCGAGAGGACGACGAGGGGGTCGAGTTCTTCTTCGAGCAGGCGCTGGCGTGCCGCTCCGATGTCGGCGACGTGCGTCACCGCCCAGCCCTCCCGCTCGAAGTGTCGAACGAGTTCCTGGCCCAGGAGTTTCTCGTCTTCGATCAGCAGCAGGGTGTCAGCCATGAGACGCCGTCGAGGGTAGCAAGAGGGTCGTCTCGGCACCGCGCGGTCTGCGGTTCCGCAACGCGATGCGCCCCCCGGCGTCGCGCACGAGGCGCTGCGCCAGGGTGAGGCCGAGACCGGTGCCCCCTTCGCGCGTGCTGAAGAAGGGGCGAATCCCGGAATCGAGCAGTTCCTGGGGGAAGCCCGGACCGTCGTCGGCGATCTGGATCGTCGTCATGCCCTCGGCCGTCGTCGCTTCGCTCGAGATCTCGATCAAGCCGCCCTGGCTACCGAGAGCCGCGGACGAATTGAGGATCACGTTCAGCAGCATCTGGCGCACGGCTCCCTCCGGCGCGAAGCAGCGCGCACCCGGGGCGATCCGGTTCTCGAGGCGTACCAACGCCGGGAGCTGGTAGCGCGTGATGCCAAGCAGGTCGTCGACCAGCGGGTGGAGGTCGACGTCGCGCGCCGTTTCGGGTTGGTGCCGTGAAGTGTCCAGCATGTCGCGGAGCAGCTGCGACAGTCGTTCGACTTCTTCGAGCACGCCGTCGATTCGATCGCGGTACTCGGGCGACTCGAGTTCGTTTTTCAGGTTCGCGAGCGAAAGCTGGATCCCCGCCAGGGGGTTCCGGACTTCGTGGGCGAAGCCCGCGGCCAGCTCGCCGGTCGCGGCCAGGCGCTCGGCGCGCGCAAGGCTGCGCTGCTGATCGAGGAGCGTCCCTGCGGCGCTGCGGACGGCGTGCTCGAGGTTCTCTTCACGTTCGCGATGCGCGGCTTCCAGGACGGCGAGGCGTTCTGCGAGGGTGTTGAAGTTCTTGTAGACGCTGGCGACGGCCGGGGGGATGTCTTCCTCGGGTACGCGCGCGAAGTTTCCGGTGGCCAGTCGCGCCAGCAACTGCTGGAGTGCCGAAAGCGGGGCGAAGATCTGGCGCCGCAGCACGAACACCACGGCGACGCCGAAGGCGATCAGTGCGCTCGGGACCAGGATTTCGAGACGTAGCTGGGCCGCTGCGTCGGCTTGGATCGAGGCGAGCAGCCGGTTCTGGGCTTCGCTCTCGGCACGGGAAATTTCCCGGACCCCCTTTTTGGCCGCGAGCAGCGCGCCCTCCGGGTCTGCGATGGGGCGAGCGAGCAGTGCGAGGATCGCATGCAAGCGCGCGGGGGTTTCGGCGTCGAGGGTCCCGCCGAGTTGGATCAACTGGCGCACGCCACGTTGCAGGCCGGCCCAGCGATCCCCCGTGCCCACCCATTCTTCGGAGAGTCCCTGGGCGAGAGTCCCCTGAATCTCAAAGTAGGCCTGCTCGAAGATGTGGATGCGCTGGAGTTGGTAGCGCGCCAACTCGAGTCGACTCTGCTCGCGCCAGGTGAGTGCCGCGGATACCGCCATCGCCAGCACCACCAGCGCGAGGAACCCCCCTGTCGCGATCTGCAGCGGTCGATAGGGAGAGCGGTTCATGCGGGCGACTCCCGGTGCGTTGCGCTGCACCGGTTGGAGGACCCCAAGAGATTGTCGCAGGCGTGCGTCGGCGGCCAGCGCCGAGTTTTGGCCGTCTCCAGGATGGGTGACGGTCCGAATCGGCAGGCTTTCCGGACGAGCCACCCCGCCGCCCGCGGCCAGGAATCGCGACCGGGTCTTCGATGGTATGCTCCTTGCCGCCCGAACCCACACCGGAGGCCGGTCCGCATGAGCAACCCCGTTCGCATTGCCATCGTCGTCGTCTGCGCCGTCGCGCTCTTCTACCTGGTCACGGAACTTTCGCGCGGAGTGGCCGCGGGCTAATCGCGTCCCCGGTGGTGGGCTCGCCTTCGAGTGCTGTCCGCAGTGGGCGTTGCGAACGCTGGCAGGGCTGATCCGTGGGCATGCTGGAATCCCTGCTTCGCGAGTACGGCTACGGCTTCGTCTTCGCCGGCTCGCTCCTCGAGGGTGAAACCACCGTGGCGCTCGCCGGATTGGCGGCGCACCGCGGGTACCTCGAGCTTCTTCCGGTGATCGTCGTCGCCACGCTGGGCGCCACACTGGGGGATCAGATCTGGTTCCACGTGGGTCGCGCCCGGGGCGTGGAGTTTCTCGAAAGTCGCCCCGAGTGGAGGTCGGGCGTGGCGCGCTTCGAAAGTCTCCTCCAGCGCTTCGACATCTTTCTGATCCTCGCTTTCCGATTCCTCTACGGGATGCGCCTGCTCGGCGCGGTCGCCATGGGGACTTCGCCGATCGGGGTGCTGAAGTTCACGATCCTCAACTTCCTCGGCGCAGTCCTCTGGGCCAACCTCGTGGCCTTCGGAGGCTACTTCCTGGGCCAGGCCATCGAGGCGCTGCTCGGCAACATCGCGGCCTACGAGGAGTGGATCTTCCTGGGAATCGTCGTGATCGGCGCAGGCTTCGGGGGGTTGCGCACCCTTAAGCGTCGCCGCCGAGCGGCGAAGCCAGCGAACTAGCGAGACTCGCGTCTTCGTTCGGCCACTTCGAAAGACTCCGCCAGGATCGTCACGATCTCGTCGATCTCCTCGCGGGTGGTACAAAGCGGCGGTGCCAGGGCGACGTTCTCCCACAGTGCTCGGCAGATCAGTCCACGTTCGAAGGCGGCTTTCGCGACCGCCGCCGGGAACGACATGGGGCGTCCGTCGATCGGGTCGAGAGTGCCCGGTTCGGTGCATTCGATCGCGGCGAGCATTCCGAGGCCGCGAATCTCCGAGACCAGGGCCTTCGCTCCGAAGCACTCGTGCAGGCGCTCGAGCAGATAGTCGCCGACCGTGCGAGCGTTCTCGACCAATCCCTCGTTCTCGATGATGTCGAGGTTTGCCAGCGCGGCTGCGCACGAAGTGGGGTGATTGTTGTAGGTCAGTCCACCCATGAAGGGCAGGCCGCGCGGTGAGTCGTCGCGAATCGTTTCGTAGACTCCGCGGCGCAAGGCCACGGCGCCGAGCGGCACGTAGCCACTCGAGATGCCCTTTGCCAGCGAGAGGAGATCGGGCTGCAACCCAAATTTCTGCATGCCGAACCACTCGCCGGTGCGCCCGAAGCCCGTGATGACTTCGTCCAGGATGAAGAGGATCCCGTGTTCGCGGCAGATCGCCTGCAGTCGTTCGAAGTAGCCCGCGGGCGGCAGCACGATTCCGCCCGTTCCGAGGATGGGCTCGGCGATCAGCGCGGCGATGCTCTCGGCACCTTCCCGGGCGATCACGGTTTCGATGTCCTCGGCGCATTCGAGGGCACAGGCATCGGGGGTCTTCCCGAATTCGCAGCGGTGGCAATACGGCGCTGCCGTGTTCAAGTGGAGCGGGTCGGGTTCGGCGAAGACGTGGTAGGCGGGGATCGCCGTGGCGCTGCCGGCGGCGCGAGTGATCCCGTGGAAGCCCGAGCGTCGCGAGAGAATTTTCTGCCTCGAGGTCTCGCCGCGCACCGCGTGGTAGAGCCGTGCCAATCGAAAGTTGGTCTCGTTGGCGTCGGAGCCGCCTGTGGTGAAGAGGAAGTGGTCGAGTTCGCTTCCCTCGGGCATCAAGCGGGCCAGGCGCTCGGCCAGTCGGATCGCCGGCTCGGAGGAGAAATCCCAGAACGAGGGGTAGTAGGCGAGTTTCTGCATCTGCACCGCGACGGCTTCGCCGATCTCGCGACGCCCGTGGCCGACGTTGATGTTGAAGAGCCCCGAGAAACCGTCGATCATGCTGCGGCCGTCGGCGAGTTCGATGCGAATGCCCTCGCCGCCTGTGACGATCCGCGGCCCCTTCACCTCGTGAACCCGGAACTCGGTGATCGGGTGGATCAGGTGCCGACGATCGAGGTCGGCGAGTTCATCGAGTTCGTTGAGTTCGTCGGAGGGCGAGGGCATCTTGATTTCTCCAGAATGGCGTGTTTCGACGATAGGGGATTCAAGAAAGCCCTGATCGGGCGGACCGGGCGCGTGCTCTCGGGCCTATACTTGCCGAGGAAGGAGGATCCATGGTCGAGATCGACGTCTTTTACGAAGGCGAACTCCACACGCGCTGCGTGCACGGGCCGTCGGGAGCCGAAACCGCCACCGACGCGCCGCGCGACAACGAGGGAAAGGGCGAGTGTTTTTCGCCGACCGACCTTGCGGCGACGGCTCTCGGCAGCTGCATGCTCACGGTGATGGGCATCACCGCGAGGCGTCACGACTGGCCGTTGGAGGGTTCGCGCGCCCGGGTCGAGAAGCACATGACCTCCGATTTGCCGCGGCGCATCGAACGACTGGTCTTGCAGATGCAGATGGCGCCGGGCCTGCCCCCGCAAGCCCACGACGTCCTCGAGCGCGCCGCGCGCAGCTGCCCGGTGGCGCTCAGTTTGCACCCGGACATCGAGGTCGATCTCGCATTCGATTGGGGCTCTGCGGGTTGAAGGTCGGCGTCTTCGCACCCCTCGGAGGGAATGCACCGATCGCTCCCGACGATCCGAGCTTCAAGATCCTCGAGGCCGCCGAGTCCCAGGGTTTTGATCTCGGTTGGTTCGGGCCGCTCGATGCCGAGGGAACCGTGCGAGGCGCATTCTCGTTCGCCGCGGCGGCCTGGGTCGCCACAAAGTGTGTGCGTTTCCAGCTGGGGGTTGCGGTGCCCCTCTCCAGTGCGATGCACCCGCTGCGCGTAGCCGAAGAGCTCGCACTTCTCGATCGTGCCGCGGGGGGTCCGCTCGAATGGGCCGCGTTGTCCGTGAGCGAAGATGCCGATCGCTTCGGCGAATCCATCGCGATCATCGAAGGCGCGGTGACGGGGGAGCCGCTCTCGTTTTCGGGGCCGTCCTTTACCTTTCCCGAAATCACCGTCGAGCCCGGCGCCTTGCGGAGGATCCCGCGTCGGACGCTGGTGGCGGAAAAGCGCGGAGCGGAAAATGTCTTCGAGGTGCGTGCGGGAGAGAGCACACGGGCGGTTCTTCTCTACCGCGACACCCGGGCGGTCCCAATCGAAGATCTGATCGCGTCGCAGGGTCGATTTCTCGATGCGATCGCAGCGGAATCATCCGAGGGTCGGTCCGCGTGAGCAGGATGTCCTACGGGCGCGCGTTCGGATGGTGGGCCGAGCGGGCCCCCGAGGCCCCGGTCGTGATCTTCGAAGACCAGGTGCGAACGCGGGCGCAACTCGAAAGCGCTTCGAACCGGCGCGCTCGGCTCTACCTCGAAGCCGGAGTCGCCTCCGGAGATCGGGTGACGATTGCGCTTCCCAACGGACCGGAGTTCTTCGAGTGCTGTCTCGCCGCCTGGAAGCTCGGCGCCACGCCGAGCCCGGTTTCCTCGCAGCTCCCGGAGATCGAACGCCGCGCAATCATCGAAGTCGCCGAACCGGCCTTCATCGCGGGCGCTCCAAAGGGGCGTTACGGTGCGACGCCTTCGCATCCGGTGGGCTTCGCGGCTCCTGGCGAGATCGACGACGCGCCGCTGCCCGATGTCATTTCACGCAACGCGCGCGCGCTCGCTTCCGGCGGTAGCACCGGCCGGCCCAAGTTGATCGTCACCACCGAGCCCGCGGTCTGCGACCCAGAGGTGCCGCCGGGGCCCACCCAGGCCAACGGGCCCACGCTGATTCCCGGGCCTCTCTACCATGCGGGTCCCTTCATGGCCTCTTGGCAGTCGATCTTTTCCGGCGGCTGCGTCGTGTTGATGCCGCGCTTCGACGCGCTCCGTGCTCTCGCGTTGATGGAAGAGCACCGCATCGATTGGGTGCTCTTCGTGCCGACCATGATGCAGCGGATCTGGCGGTTGCCCCGGGCCGAGCGCGAGCGCTTCGATCTTTCGGCGCTGCGTATCGTGATGTGCACCGGGGCGCCGAGTGCCGAGTGGCTGAAGCGCGCGTGGATCGACTGGCTTGGCCCCGAACGGATCTTCGAGGCCTACGGCGGGTCCGAGCGCATCGCCGGCACGATGATTTCCGGTAGCGAGTGGCTCGCGCACCCGGGGTCGGTGGGGAAGCCGACGGCCGGGCGACGGGTGCGGGTGCTCGACGCGGAGGGGCACGAGTGTCCGCCGGGAGTGATGGGCGAAGTCTTCATGATGCCGCCCGGCGGGCAGGGATCGACCTACCGATACGTCGGCGACGAGGACATGCCCGCCTTCGACGGCTGGGAGTCGCTCGGCGACCTGGGGAAGCTCGACGAGGAGGGCTATCTCTATCTCGGTGACCGCAAGTCCGACATGATCCTCTGTGGCGGGGCGAACGTGTTTCCCGCGGAAGTCGAGGCGGCCATCGACGCACACCCTGCCGTGCGCTCGAGCGCGGTGATCGGCCTGCCCGACGACGATCTCGGGAGCCGCATCCACGCCCTTGTCGATGCCCCAGGCGGCCTCGACGAGGCCGAGCTGTGCGAGCATCTCGAAGCCCAATTGGTGCGCTACAAGATTCCACGCAGCTTCGAGTTCTGCGACGAGCCCCTGCGCGACGATGCTGGCAAGGTGCGACGCTCGGCGCTGCGCGAAGCACGCATCGCCAAGGGCCGCGAATCCGAAGCACAAGAAAAGGACTGAAGCATGCCGCTCTCCGCCGATCAGGTTTCCGATCGCATCGAGATCAACGATCTGCTGGTGCGTTATACGCGCGCCATCGACACCCGCGATTGGGATCTTCTCGACACCTGCTTCACGCCCGACGCCCACATCGATTACAAATCTTCCGGCGGCGTTGCCGGGAGCTACCCGGAGGTGCGCGCCTGGCTGGCGAAGGCCCTGGCCCAGTTCGATGCGATGATGCACCTGGTCTCGAATTCGAGTGTCGAACTCGACGGCGACAGCGCGCGCGCTCGAACCTATGTGCTGAACCCGATGGGCATGAAGCAGGCCGACGGGAGCCTTCACTTCTTCACCGTCGCCGCCGACTACAAGGATCGCCTGGTGCGAACGCCGGAAGGCTGGCGCATCGCCGAGCGCATTGAAGAACAGATGTTCGTGCAGGGCGGGATGCCGTCGGGAGTCCGCGCACCGAAGTGAAACCGCTGCCCGTTCGGGCAGCAGAAGGATGGGGAGAACGAGATGAAGATCGACGGTGGACTCTTTGGCGATTTCGAGGGCGTGAAGGGCCGCATCGAGACGCTCGAAGCCGATGGCTTCGACGGCGCGATTTCCGCGGAGATGGCGAGTGATCCCTTCCTTCCGCTGCTGCTCGCGGCCGAGCACAGCGAGAAGATCGAATTGATGACTTCGATCGCGGTGGCCTTCGCGCGCAACCCCATGAACGTGGCGAACCTCTCCCACGATCTGAACGCCTACTCGAAGGGGCGCTTCACGGTGGGTCTCGGATCGCAGATCAAGCCCCACATCACCCGGCGCTTCAGCATGCCCTGGTCGCATCCGGCGCCGCGGATGCGCGAGTTCATCCTGGCCATGCGTGCGATCTGGGCCTGCTGGTACGAGGGGAAGCCCCTCGAGTTCCAGGGCGAATTCTACTCGCACACGCTGATGACGCCGATGTTCTCGCCCAAGAACACCGAGTACGGTGCGCCGCGGGTCTTTTTGGCGGCGGTCGGTCCGAAGATGACCGAGGTGGCAGGAGAGGTCGGCGACGGGCTGATCGCCCACGGTTTCACCACCGAGAAGTACCTGCGCGAAGTGACACTGCCCGCAATGGAACGCGGTCTCGCGAAAGCCGGACGCGACCGTCGCAATTTCGAGGTGAGCTGCCCCGTCTTCGTGGTGACCGGCGATGGCGACGAAGAACGCGAGGCCTCGCGCAGGGGCGCTTGCCAGCAGCTTGCCTTCTACGCCTCGACGCCGACCTATCGGCCGGTGCTCGAACTCCACGGCTGGGAGGAGGTCGGCCGTGAACTCACACGGCTCTCGAAGCAGGGCGAGTGGGTAAAAATGGGGACGTACATCAGCGACGAGATGCTCGAGGTCTTCGCGATCGTGGCGGATCCCGACGACGTAGCACCGCGGCTGGTCGAGCGCTTCGGCGGGGCCATCGACCGCCTCGCCTGCACCTTCGCCTTCGTCTCGAAAGAGCAGCGTGAAGCTGCGATGCAGACCCTCCACGACGCCGACTGACCCCTGGCATCCAGCCAACAACGTCCCTGTCTTTTTCTGTTTTCAGTCCTCGAAGACGGGGGGGCGTTTTTCGCGGCGGGCGCGGATGGCCTCGTCGAGGTTCTTGGTGAGCATCCGCACCAGGAGTTGATTGCGGTTCTCGAGATCGATGGCGGCTTCGAGGCTGCCGATCTCGAGCGAGGACCACAGCAGCTTCTTCGTCATGGCGACCCCGAAGGTGCTGTAGCCGTTGATCTGCTCGGCGAGGTCGAGGGCCTCCTCTAGTAGGCGGTCACCTTCGACCACGCGCGACACCAAGCCGATGCGTTCGGCTTCTGCGGCCTCGACCACGCGTCCAGAGAGCAGGATCTCGTTCGCCCGGGAGGCGCCGATCAAACGCGGCAGCAGGTAGGAGGCGCCGAGTTCGACGGCGGACAGCCCGTTGTTGATACCCGCTGCGTTGAAGCGCGCACCGGGGCCCGCCAACCGAATGTCCGCGCCGAGCGAGAGGCAGAAACCGCCGCCGTAGGCGGGGCCGCCCACCGCCGCGATGATCGGTTGAGGAAGGGCGCGCATTTTGGGGACGAGCCCACTCATCGTCTCCATCGCGCGGATCGCGATGCGCCCGAGGGTCATCCCGGCGGTGCCGGGCGGCACGCCCACGTCCTCGAGGTTGAGTCCCGAGCAAAAGCCCTCGCCGCTGCCGGTGAGCACGGCCACGCTGCAGTCGTTGTCGGCGGCGACGGCAGCGAGTGCCCCGTAGAGCTTCTCCACCAACTCGAAGGACATCGAGTTCAGCGTTGCGGGGTCGTCGAGGGTGATGAGGCTCACACCCTCGCGGGGTTTCGTGACGTGGACTTCGGGCACTGCTTCAGTCTCCGGGTGAGTGCTTCTCGCGCAGGGCGCGGCTTTCGCGCTGCTCGTTCGCCATCGCTTCTTCCATCGAGGCCTCGGCGCCGAAGCCGATCAGTTGCCTCGCCGCGGCGAGTACCTCGGGCTTACACTGGGCGAGGCCCAACGCGATCTCGCGGGCGCTGGCTGTGAGTTCCCCTTCAGGAACCACGCGGTGCACCAGGCCGATGCGCAGCGCTTCCGCGGCGTCGATGGTGCGTCCCGAGAGCACCAGGTCGAGGGCGGCGCCGCGGCCGACGATGCGTGGCAACAGGTGGGTGCTGCCGAGCCCCGGAAGAATCCCGAGCTTCACGAAGGGCAGGGCGAAACGCGCGCCTTCGGCGGCCACGCGGAAGTCGAAGGGCAGCGTCATGGTGACCCCCACGCCGACCGCCGCCCCGTGGAGCGCCGCGATGACCGGCTTGGGGAACGAAAGCATTTCGAGCGGCCATTTCCGCAGGAAATCCTCTTCGCCCAGGCGGCGCCCGCCCGCGCCCGAAGTCGCCTGGGCACGCAAGGCTTCGAGATCGACGCCCGAGCAGAAGCCCTTGCCGGCCCCGCAGACGATCACCGCGCGGATCGACTCGTCTTCCCGAACCACTGCAAAGGCCTCGACGATCGCGTCGCCCATTTCGGTGGTGTAGGCGTTGCGCTTTTCCGGCCGGTGCAGCGTGAGCGTGGCGATGCCATCGCTTGCTTCGAAGAGGAGGGTCGACATCGGCTGGCTACGAAGTGTACGGCGCCCAGCGGGGCTTGCGTTTCTCGACGAAGGCGCGGCTGCCTTCCTCGAGATCGGGGTGGGCGGTGTGTTCCTCGATCACGCGCCAGGTTTCGGCCAGGCTCTCGTGCAGTCCGCGGTCAAGGCTCTCCCAGATCACGCGCTTGGTGCGCGCCAGCGCCGTCGGTGAGTGCTGTGCGATGGCGAGCGCCAGTTCGCGTGCCCGGGCTTGCAGGCGATCCGCCGGGACCACCTCGCCCACCAGTCCGAGGCGCAGCGCCTCCTGTGCGCCGAGGCGCTCGCTGCCACCGAGGAGGGCCATGCGCAGCAC
>Ga0209554_1000434_pt1 | contig 35674 bp, 32 predicted proteins | sample MarorgKNORR_S2LV_5_FD_188221 | JGI IMG/M metagenome (GOLD analysis project Ga0209554, IMG submission 188221) | Marine microbial communities from the Southern Atlantic Ocean, analyzing organic carbon cycling - Bottom_A/KNORR_S2/LV (SPAdes) (version 2) | ecosystem: Environmental > Aquatic > Marine... | reverse complement strand
CGATTATTCGGCAAGTTTGGTTCAGAAGTATTTGCTGAATTTATTGGCTGGTGCGTAGTACCTGTTTCTATTTGGGCAATTGTTAACTCAATTATTGCTGCAAATAGATTTGGTTTGGTTTGAACAAACTAGTGCTTTATACAGGTTGACTAGATAACACACCAATTATGGAATATCACAAAGTATGGAGTAAGAGCAGAAGAGAACTATTTCTTGCATGCCCTCGATGGTGGGTAATTAGATACGGCATTAATCAAGGAAACTGGGATCGATCAACATCAAAAAAATGGCATTCAATGAGTGATATTCGCTCACATTGGGACTTGATGTTACGTTCTAGCAAACAGACTATTTTTGAGCGGTTGGAAGACCTACAGATGAATGTTGAATGGTCGCAATTATTCACCGAGAAAAGAATCAGAGAAAATCTAACTAATAATTTATCACGACAGCAAAGAATTATGTCAATACATGAAATAATTGGAACCAAGAATGCAATTGAAGATAATTTAGAACTCAATAATATTGATATTGAATATTTGCTAAAACATGCAATAAAAAGAATAGATTCTCTTTGGAATACCGATATGATTCAAGCCCTTATCAATAGATACCACAAACAATGGATGGTTTTTGAAAGAACGGAATGTGGCTCAGTTAATGGAATAGACTTGTATAGTTGTCCAGATATTGCAGTGAAAATACAAAACCACTGGCATTTGATTAGAATTGATATGCAAGGTAAGAAGGATTCGTGCTTTGAAGAATTAGAAGCGATGGCAATGGTTTCTTGGATAAAGGGAAAATACAATTTACCGATTTTGGCAAACAAATTTGTCATTAGGATAATTGCATGGCGTTATGGTTTTTGGAATCAGCATCGTTTCACCTCTAGTGAGCAAAAACTTACTCAATCAAATTACCTAATCGAATCTGACATTAATCAGATGGAAATGATGCTATCAAAATTGGGAAATAATAATTCTATGAGCCAAATACCTCTGGCAAATAAGACTTCGACTTGCCGTAAATGTGCATTGAGAGAATCTTGCCCAGGAGGAAGTAATCTAAGTTCTGGAATAATGCAACAGAGCGTATTGGAACTGGCTCAATTATCTCAAAGAGGAAATTCAAAAGTTGCTTACTAAATCTGCTAATACGGAATCAATATCAGTTGCTTTTGTCACTCCACTGGCAAGCAGTACTCCTTCAGCACCAAGTTTGATGGCCATGGCAACATCTGCACCATTCTTTACTCCAGCACCACATAAAATTCGGACATTTGGATTAACCGCCTTTACTGCAGCAACGGTATCAGTAACAATTGAGGGGTCTGCTGTAGTTATCGAAATATCTCCGCCAATCAATTCAGGAGGTTCTACTGCGATAAAAGTTGGACCAAGTGCTGCAAGGGCTTTGGCTTCGTCAACATCAGCAGCACATGCACAAATTGGAAATCCTTGTGGAAGTATTTCCATTAATTCTTTGACATGAGATAGCGGTACTTTGTGTTCTGCGTGATTAATGATTGTTCCCACCGCCCCTCGCTCAATCGCATTGCTTGCTTCAAGCCAACCAGTAAAGCTACCATTACCTGCACAATCAAGGTGCTGTGACCATACTTCTAAGTTAGGATTTTCATTTGTTACCGAATCTAAATCAAATGCTGAAACAACTGCAACCATTCGATATGATTGTGAAATCTGTTTCCTCATTGCCGCGGCAAGAACATTGGCTTGAGAACCACTTGCAGAAGCATAAGTCTTGAAATTGACAACAATCAATGGAACGCTCATAGTGTTGCCAAAACGCTGTCCCACTTGAGGGCTTTCATCAATAACGTTGCAAGATTGATGTTAATCTTACTCAACCGAAGGCCATTTTCCACCGATTTGATTGGTTTGGGGTGGAATTATTGAATTGTGATCTACTACTACGCCACTTAGATTACAATTACTCCCAATCGTTGCATTGCGCCCTATTAAGCACGAGGAAATAATAGAGTTCTCACCAACGGATGAGCCAGATAAGAGAGTGCTTTCAATTACCTCTCTAGCATTGATCTCAACATTACCCTCTATCATTGAACCAACTACCCTTGCACCATCTATTACTTTCGCCATGGGATGAGAAAACCATGAGCCACCGCATATTTCACCACTGCTAAATCTCTTGTTACGGATACATGCTTGCACACCTTTAGACCAAGATTCTGGTGTTCCCGCATCGATGAAATATCCATCGAATTGTATTCCATTTAGCAAATTATCTGCTGCGAGGTTAGGGAATATATCTCGTTCTATAGAATGCTTGCCTTTAGGCATTATATCAAAAATATCATCTTCAAAAACATATGATCCTGCGTTAATTAAATTACTAAAAACCTCTTCTCTTTTTGGTTTCTCTTTAAATTGGGTAATTCTGGAATCTTCATCTAATCCAACAATACCAAATCGTGTTGGGTCTTCAACTTCCCAAAGTGCCAGTGTGCCAATCCCGCCATTTCTCTTATGCAGGTCAAGGACGGGAATAATGTCCATTGAAGACACAATATCGCCATTAAAGCAAGCAAATGTTCCACTTATTACATCTGAACAATTTGCTAGTGCCCCACCTGTCCCCAGCGGTTCATCTTCAGGAACTATGGTCACATCAAAATCAACATCTGCATTTGCAAAATATTGCTTGATTATATCAACTTTATATCCACCTGCTACGACAACTTCGTCAACCAAATCGGATGGTATCCCTTCAACAACTCTTTCGAGTAGAGTTCTATCGAGCATCGGTAACAACGGTTTGGGTATTTGATTAGTCCAAGGTCGCAGTCTTGAACCAACACCTCCGGCCAAAACAACTACCTGCATGGCATTGCCTTCACGCTTTAGCCTATCAATAAACCCCATTCACGCTCTAGAATAATATCACTGTCAAATCAAAGTCTTCAAAGACGGTCTTCATTTGGCATTACTTGGAGAGAGTCATGAATATCCACGAGTACCAAGGCAAAACACTGCTAAGAGAGTTCGGAGTGCCAGTATTGGAAGGGGTGCATTGTACCTCAGTAGAACAAGCGCTTACAGCATACGACAACCTCAATTCTAAGGTTGTAGCAGTGAAATCTCAGATACATGCAGGTGGAAGAGGAAAAGGTACACTCTATCATCCTCAAACACGTCAAGAAGTAATGCAAGGCGGCGTCAAGATAGCATTTTCAAAAGATGAAGTAGAAACATATGCAACAAATATTCTAGGCAATATTCTAGTGACGATTCAAACTGGAGCTGAAGGTAAAGTTGTCAAGAACCTATATATTGAAACTGGTTGCGATATCGCTCACGAATATTATCTAGCTTTACTCGTTGACAGAGATAACAAATCTGTACTAATTATGGCTTCAACTGAAGGTGGGATGGATATTGAGCATGTAGCCGAGCATACACCGGAAAAAATTCACAAAGTTGTGATAGATGTTAACGCTGGATTATTAGGATTCCAAAAGAGGGATTTGGGTGATTCTCTCGGATTGTCAGGAGTGGCACTGAGGTCCTTTGCAAAAACTTTGAGCGCAATGTACGAAATGTTCGTAAGCCAAGATTGTGCCATGGTAGAAATCAACCCATTAGTTAGAACCTCAAATGATGAGATAGTCGCACTTGATGCAAAAATTTCATTTGATGAAAATGCACAATTCAGACATAAGAACTGGGAACAATTGCGTGACTTATCCGAAGAAGAAGATGTTGAAATCCGTGCTAAAGAAACCGGACTATCCTATGTTAAACTAGATGGCAATATCGGTTGTTTGGTAAATGGAGCTGGTTTAGCAATGGCTACAATGGATGTAATCAAGTTGTATGGTGGAGAGCCTGCAAACTTCCTAGATGTTGGCGGTGGTGCTGATGAAGAACAGGTAAAAACAGCATTCTCAATGATTATGGAGGACCCAAATGTCAAAGGGATTTTGGTCAATATTTTTGGAGGGATAATGCGTTGTGATATTATTGCTCGCGGAGTAATAGCCGCTACGGAAGCATTGTCATTAGAAGTCCCACTTGTAGTCCGTCTCGCAGGTACTAATGTAGAGCGGGGCAAGGAAATCTTAGCAGCGTCCAATTTGAATATTCATCCTGCCGATGACCTTGCAGAAGGTGCTCAAAAGATTGTATCTTTAATCGGAGGTGATGAATGATGGCAATATGGATTGAAGAAGATGCGAAAGTACTAGTTCAAGGAATTACAGGAAAGCAAGGAATGTTCCATGCTAGTAAGATGGTCGAATATGGAACACAAATTGTTGGAGGGTGTACTCCTGGAAAAGGTGGGCAAACTGTAGAACTAGAAGGAAAGGATTTCCCAGTTTGGAACTCAATGAGCGATGCGATAACTGCAACTGATGCAGATGCCACTGTGATTTACGTACCTCCTCCTTTTGCTGCTGAAGCAATAATGGAGGCCGCAGAGGCCTTTGATTCAGTCAAGGGAGAAGGTGTTGTAATTTGTATTACTGAAGGAATCCCAACTCTTGACATGATCAAGGCTGTTGCATATGTAAACAATCGCCCAGGAATAAGATTGATTGGACCTAATTGTCCTGGAATCATAACACCTGGTGAAACCGGTGGTGCAAAAATTGGAATAATGCCTGGCCACATCCATGCAAAAGGAAGAATCGGAATCGTTTCAAAGTCTGGAACACTAACTTATGAGGCTGTAGCGCAAACAATGAGCATCGGCGAAGGGCAGTCAACCTGTATTGGAATTGGTGGAGACCCAGTAAATGGAACTGGTTTCATTGAATGTCTTGCTGCATTTGAAAATGACCCGCAAACTGTTGCTATCGTAATGATTGGTGAAATTGGCGGTAATGCAGAACAAGAAGCTGCAGCCTTTGCCGCAGAAAATGTCAGTAAGCCTATTGTTGGATTCGTAGCAGGTTCTACAGCGCCTCCAGGAAAGAGAATGGGACACGCAGGAGCGATTATTTCTGGTGGTAAGGGAACTGCAGAAGAAAAGTTTGAGGCTTTCAAACAAGCAGGTATTATTTGTGCAAATGATCCAAGCGAGATTGGTTCAGTTCTTCTTAAAGCATTGCAAGATGCTGGTCTACGCTGAATAATATTGTGCAAAATAATATTAGAAAAGCAATTGTTGTGAATTATTATCACAAAATCAACGAGGTGGGCCGCCACGTTTTGGCCCTTTTGGACCTCCTTTCGGTGGACCGCCTGACTTTGGAGGACCACCTGACTTTGGTGGACCGCCTCGACTTGGCCCCGAAGGACCGCCTGACTTTGGAGGACCACCTGACTTTGATGAACCGCCGCGACTTGGCCCCGAAGGACCGCCTGACTTTGGTGGACCGCCGCGACTTGGCCCCGAAGGACCGCCTGACTTTGGAGGACCACCGCGACTTGGACCTGGAGGACCACCTGACTTTGATGGACCGCCGCGACTTGGACCTGGAGGGCCGCCTGACTTTGATGGACCGCCGCGACTTGGACCTGATAGACCCGGAGGACCTGACTTTGGACTGCCGGAATCTTCATCTTCAAACATTGCACCGCAATGTGGACACTCGTTGTCGCTATCTTTAACCAAGCCATCACAAATTTCACAGGCGAACATTTCCTCTTCTTCAACTTCTTCGGATACTTGTCCAATGAGTTTCTCAATTTCTCCATCCCTAGAACAAAATAGGCTCAAATTTGTAGAAAAATCATATCCTTTCAACGCCAATTCAGTCTGTATTGAATGTTCAAAGGATTGTGCCAAATCTTCAGGGGTGTCCAATACTCTACCATCATCAACATAGGTTACTGTGACATTCAACTGATCCCCATCTGCACTCGACTGCGGAGTTTCAACTGCAACTCCTCTCTTTCTTGCAACTCTTCTAACTGCGACTTCACAAATTCTGCGCAGTAGGGCTTCGCTAGGACCATCGACTGCACTTTGCCCCATTGCACCCGCCATTATATCTGCTGCGGGGTTGACTTGTTCTTGACGCAGGTGCGCAGGTAACTCAGTACCCAAATTTGCTAATACATTCGTTGCTGAAGATTGATTTATATTTAGCCACTGGCTTCGACGTTCGTTCTTCATCGCCCTTTCAGCCTCAGCCAAGCGATTCACCATTTGGTCTGTAGGAGAATTATTTGGATTATTACCAATAATGGAACCGACTGATTCTGATTCAGCATGAATTCTAGAGGGCATTGCACCATTACCAATATTTTGTCCATCTGTAGGCGATGGAATGTCATTTGTGTTCATTGGTGGAAATTCTGATTGCTGTTGTGGGAATTGATTTTGAGGAGGTAATTGCTGATTTTGCGGCATACCCTGAGGTGGTAGTTGTTGATTTTGCGGAAAATCTTGAGGTGGGAATGTACCTGGTGGGAAATTTTGCTGGTTTTGAATGCCCTGTGCTATTTGTTGCATTACATCAGTTGGGATATTTGTAGCAGTTCCAATCTGTTCATCGCGTTGTTGACGAATTGCTTCTCCAGAAACTACACCAAAAGAACGGCCACCGGTAACATCCTGTCCGCCAAGGCCGACTGCAGTATGAGAAGTGAACCCCTCTGCACGTGACATCTCTTGCCTAGCACCGCATTCCGGGCAAAAAATACTGTCATCAGGAATGACTTCATCACATGAACCACATTGCATAGCACCGCCACCCCATAGCCGTGCCTTGCACAACCCTCAATAAAGGATTGTGCTTAAATTAAGAATAATATTCCCTTTAATTCAGCATAAATATTATCTCAACATCAATCATTTGTTGATGGGCATCACTAATTTTTGTCCACTTTTTGGCAATAATAAATGACAATGTTCAATTCAAATAACCACGCGCCTTGACTTATGGATGTAGGGCGTGTCGTTGTTATTGGCGGCGGCCTTGCAGGTATTTCAGCAGCACTGGCTTGTAGTGATGCTGGACGCCAAGTCACCCTTATTGAATCTCGTAACCATTTGGGGGGACGAGTGAGCAGTGTCACACATCCTCGTCAAGATTGGAAGATAGATAATTGTCAACACGCTTGCTTTCGAGTTTATGACCGATTTTTGCAACTAATAGCCAGAGCCAAAGCGCAACAATCCATCAAGTTGCAAGCAAATACTAACTTGCCATTTGCGCTACCACAGAAAAAGGCATTTTCTGCACTCACAACCGGCCGACTTTCACCACCAAATCATATGATGGGCTCAATGCTTGCATTCCCATTTTTATCATTGCGAGATAAATTGTCAATGCGCAAAGCCATCAAATCTCTCTCTTCTATGAACGATCAGCAAATGTGGGAATTAGATGATATTCTATTTGTCGATTGGCTAAAGAAGAATGGTCAGACCGATAGAGCAATAGAACGGTTTTGGGGCTTTTTCGTTCTTGCAGCATTGAACATTAGCATCCAAGAAGCGAGTGCTGCACAGGCATGTATGTTATTCAAAAAAGGCTTGTTTGGAGAGGCTGATGCTTTTGACGTAGGCGCATTTACATCAGACCTTTCCGAATCAATAGAACCAGCATTAAGTTCGGCTCTGGAAAAATCCGGAGTCATTATTCTTAGAAATTCAACAGTTAAAGGAATAGAACTCGAAAACAATTGTATCACTTCTGTTAAGACACAGGACGATAATATTCAATGCAGCGATGTTATTATTGCGACTCCACACCATATTACTAGCAGAATATTACAACAAAGTATCGCTGCTCCAAATGAACAATATTCACAACAAAGGAAATCAATAATCGAAAACCTGTGCACTGATATCGCTAGTATGAAATATCGTTCACTTATTGGAATACACTCATTCTATAGAGGAAATCGGGTTCCACAAGATTTTACTTTCGCGGCAATAATCGATGAGCCATTAATACAAATGATTTTCAATAGAAATTCGGAATTATCACGTCCACTTGAAGAGGGGGTTCAGTGGATTAGTGTAGCAGTTAGTGCTGCAGACCCATTTTTAAAAATGAGCGATGAAGAAATGCTAAAACAATTGGATGGCGTATTACAGCAATTATGGCCAGAAAATGAAGATATTGAGAGATTTGAACACTTGATTGTGAGAACACCAAAAGCAACAATCGCCACAACCCCTGGTAGTGCGAAACTACGGCCGACAGCGTCAATTCTTGGCTCTAATATTGCAATTGCTGGCTGCTGGACTCGCACTAAATGGCCGAGTACAATGGAAGGTGCAGTGCGTTCAGGATTGAATTCGGCAGCCCATATATTAGACATTCAATGGGATAGCGACAAACCTTGGCAACAATGGCCACTAAGACCAAAACGAGGCGATGAGGAATGGCCTATTTGGTAAGCAATGGAATCTTAATCGAATGAATAAATAATACGGTGAGGGAATATTATGGGAGAGAAATTCACTTGGGGTACACATAGTATTGATGGAGAGATGATTCACCTCGCCGGTTGGGATACTCATAACGACATAGACTCTGCGCAGAATTATTGCACCAAAATTGCAAAGGCACACTATGAAAACTTCCTCATCACCAATTATTTCACACCAAAGCATATCCGTCAGCATATCGAAAACATCTATGCATTTTGCCGCTATGCTGACGATTTGGGAGATGATGCCCCCTTTGACAGTGATGGTAGAATCGCATTACTTGAAACGTGGCAGAGTGATTTGGAAGAAGCTGCAAGGGATGGTTGGAATGGAAAACCAAGGCACCCAATATTGCTAGCAGTTGCACACACTTCAAAGAAATTTAATATTCCACTGAAACCATATGTTAACTTGATCCAAGCATTCAAACTTGACCAAACAAAAACAACCTATTCAAATTTTGATGAATTGAGAGAATATTGCATTTTATCTGCAGATCCTGTTGGACATCTATTCCTTTATGTCTATGGCCATGATGATGAAAACTTACGAAGAATTAGCGATTATACCTGTACTGCACTTCAATTAGCTAACCACTGGCAAGATGTCGCAAGAGATTTAGACCAAAACCGTTCATATTTTCCGATAGAAACAATGGAAATGTTTGATTATTCCCCCCAAGATTATCAGAATAGAGTATATGACGAACGCTGGTGCTCAATGATGAAATATGAAGTTGACAGAGCGCAAAAATGGTTTGATGATGGCAAACAATTGTGGGATTTAGTTGACCCCCATCTAGCAGTTGACTTACGAATGTTCACATTTGGAGGTGAAGCAATATTGAATTCGATTAGAAAGCAGAAATACAATACTTGGAATAAGCGCCCCAAAGTGAGTAAATTCAATCAATTGCGGCTATTTTTTGGCGCAAGAAGGGACTGGAAGAAGGTACAGAAAAAGCAAAAATAGTTTTTGATTGGGTTGTTGTTATTTTGTAAGTAAATGCTTACAATAAAGTAATTATTTTCCAGATGCCATCAATAACAATTACCTTCTGGGGATTATTTTTTGGCCAAAGAAGGGATGCACTCAAAAGGGGCGAGCGATAGGGCCGTTTGGTCAAGATGTTAGAACGCCGTAAACCTCTTGATTTACTGTTCCCTCTAAAGGGGGGAGCAACTTCAAATCGTTCATCGACTGAAGATGGAAAGCGATCATCAACTCTCGATATGCTTAGAGCAGGTGTAACACTGGCAAGAGATACTGTCAAAGCGGTGAGCGTTACTGCTATGGAAGCAATTCGTGAAGGTGCTACATTTATCGGAATTGTAGGCGAGGCTGATGAATTAGTAGATCCATTTTCTCACCTCGATGCACCTATTTGGTCACAAAGCCCTCCTGCTGAATTAATGAAACTAGCATACCGCTACTGTGAAGAATTGACAATGCGAGAGGCCGGCAACTTTTATCATTCATTCAAATATTTACCAGATGAACAAAGATTGGCAATGTGCGCAGTCTATGCATTCTGTCGTAGAGCAGATGATATTGCAGACGGAGATTGGGCAGACAAGTTCCCTGGTGGAAAGGGTGAAACCGACCCAGAGGCTGTTGCATATAGAGAACAATTAGAAAGTTTGCAACAGCAAGGAACAGTCTTGGACCAAGAGGCATATCTAAACAAAATCACGCAATTATTCTTCTTTAGAAAGAAGTTGTCAACTGCATATACTGATGTATTCTCAACCGACCCTGTTTTCCTTGCATTAAAAGACACAGTAAATCGTTATTCTATTCCTCGCACAGTATTTGACGATTTGATTTCAGGGATGGAAGATGACCTATACAATAATAGGTACAGAACATTTGACGAGTTATATGTTTACTGCTATAGAGTCGCATCTGTTGTCGGTCTAATGTGTATTGAGATATTTGGTTACGAAGACCCTGCAGCAAAAAAATATGCTGAGTCTTGGGGAATATTCATGCAACTAACAAATGTTCTGCGCGATGTTGGAGAAGATATTGCAAGAGATAGAGTCTACCTCCCATTAAACGAATTAGAAGCAAATGGTCTAAATGAATCTGAACTTGATGCCAAGGTTGTACTGAATATGAACTGGGAACCTTACTGTGCAGCATATGCAAAGAGGGCAAGAACATATCTCAAAGAAGCAAGACTACTGCTTCCACTACTTCCAAGAAGAACCAGATATTCCCCTGCAGCAATGATCGCTTTCTATGATAAAATACTCCGCCAAATTGAAAAGCAACAAGGCGATGTATTCACCAAGAGAGTTAAGTTAAACAAGATACAGAAAATCTCTCTTGCTGCTGCTGTATATATCCGCCATAGAATTTTACCGGAATTCCTCAACCCAGTTTGGACAGGACTTTCGAAACTAGGCATACTACCGGCAGTATAAGCAAGTAATTGCGACCTGCCAATATTAAGAGCCAAATCGCCTAACCGTATCTATGAACGGGCAAGGTCATGATACTGAACTTGACTGTGGAATGTTTGGTTTTACTGTGCCAATGGGACTAGTTGGCTGGATTGTATTTATTCTTGGAATTGTTATTTTTGCTGCTGGAATTGCAATAATGATGCCAATAATTTCAGCTGTAGGAATTCTACTTGTGGGATTTTCCACCCCTAGTGAGTTGCAAGTCAAATTGCATAATATGCGTAAACAAATGCGCCCGAGTGAAGTTGCATGGCAAAGTGAGATGGGTGGAACCGAATTGGTTTCCTTTTGGGGTGGAGAAAGGATTCATCGCCCGGAAAGAGATTTGCGCTCATGGGTTTTTCCCCCGCCACCAGTTCAGGATTGGCATTTACAAAATAAATACTCAGCAGATGCTTCAGGAGAGTTAATCGCCGAACACCCCAATAGAATAGGGACTCCAACACCTCCAACTTTTTCAAATTCGGGATTATCAATATTAATCGCTTACTGTTTATTGACGCTTCAATTCGTCATGCTAAAGAATACACAAGAAGAAATTTCCAGGTACCCAATATTGTTGGTTGTAGCGATTATTTGGCTTGTAGTTGGATTCTTCTCATGGAAACGTCTTCAATTAATGCAAGACACTCCAACCTCTAATATTCGTTCAGTGGCAATTGGTAATGCAGAACTTGTTGGTCAAGTCAGAAATGGTATTATCGAGCCACCGATGGTACATGTTGATGGAGACCATTCCAAAACTGTATCCGATTTGGTATCTTGGAACTGGCAATATCAAATTGAGGTAGAACGAAGAAGAATGGTAAGAGATTCTAATGGAAATATGCGTGAAGAGGTTACTAGGCATTGGAGGACAATTAGGACTGATAAAGGAGGGGTAGATTTCACCCTACATGATGGAACTGGGGGGATAATGATTATTACTGACTCGTTCAGAAACAGCAAGGATTTTGGAGACCATTTAATCCAATGGGAATGTAACCATAATCGTAACCTTGGCAACTTATTTGGTAATATTTTCACCATGTTTGTAACCAATGAAAGAATCCTAAGACACAGATGGACTTTGTGGGGATTAAAACTTGGCGACCCTTGTTATGTAATGGCGATGATAAAGCCAAGAACAAATGAACAAATGTCGCATGACAAACAAGCCGACACTACACTACAGAATTCGATGGTATATGCAGTTGCTGAGAAGTCACCTGGATTTAAACCGAGATTAGAAAAGGGTACTGAACTTACAGCGATTGCTTCATCGAGAAGTCCAGTTGAAAACATTGTATTCCCAATAATCGGATTGCTTATTGGAATTGTTCAGTTAGTAATGTGAAACCAATTCAAATCGTTCTTGTAAATGCTTGAATACCTGTAATATACTTGCCCAATATGAGATTATGAATATCATGAGTACCTTCGTAAGTCTTTACTGACTCAAGGTTGGCCATATGCCTCATTATTGGATATTCATCGAGAATTCCATTTGCTCCGTGCATGTCACGAGCCATTCTAGCAATATCCAAGGCAATGTCTACATTATTCATCTTGGCCAGCGATATTTGTTCTGGAGTCCATGTTCCATCGTCCTTCTTCTTGCCGAGATGATATGCCAGTAATTGCCCCTTTGTAATCTCTCTTAACATCCAAGCTAATTTATTCTGCACTAATTGATATGATGCGATTGGATGGTCAAATTGAATACGAGATAACGTGTAAGTTTTTGCTGAATGGAAACAAGCCATTGCAGCACCTAAGGCACCCCATGAGATTCCAAACCGTGCATTATTCAAACAAGAAAATGGCCCTCGTAGACCCTTTACTCCGGGCAAGATACGATCTTTGGGAATCTTACAATCTTGGAAAACTAATTCACTTGTCACACTTGCACGTAATGAATACTTTCCTTTCATTTCAGGTGCGCTAAATCCTTCATCATCTTTCTCGACAATAAATCCGCGAATTACTCCATCCAACTTTGCCCAAACAATTGCAACTTGAGCGATAGTCCCGTTGGTAATCCACATTTTCGCACCATTTAGCAAATAATGGTCACCTTTATCTTCTGCCTTAGTGATCAGATCACCTGGATTTGAACCATAATCTGGTTCGGTTAAACCAAAGCAACCAATCCATTCACCACTTGCCATTTTTGGCAAATAGTAATTTTTCTGTTCCTCTGTTCCAAAATCCCAAATCGGGTACATTGCCAATGAACCTTGAACGGAAGCGAAAGAGCGTAGCCCTGAATCTCCTCTCTCAAGTTCTTGACAAATCAACCCATAGGCAACATAGGATAACCCTGGACAATCATATCCCTTTAGTGGTGCCCCTAATACTCCCATTTCACCCAAAGCAACTCGCCATTCATCAGGGAATACTCCATCAGCGCATGCCTTCTCAATATTTGGCAAGACTTCTTCGTCAACCCAAACTCTAACCATGTCGCGAATCATTATTTCTTCTTCACTCAATAGGCTTTCAATATCATAAAAGTCAAGTCCCTCGAATGGCTCCATAGCAATCACTCCTATTGATAACGAATCACAACCGCTTCTTCAACATACCCCTTGTATTAGACTAGAAAAAAGCGTCACTTTTTATTATTAGATTGTTGCGAAGAATAACCTATCCGAAGGCCGATGATTAAGATAATGAAAGAAATTAATATATGATTCTCCAAAGACATCCCAAAATTATACCGGTTATCCAAAGCCAACGAGCAAGCGCCAAGCGCAAGCGCAAAGGCTAGAGGAATACCTGCCACCTTCCGCATTTTTCCTTCAGCATACATTCTCTGGTAAAACGGACTATTCATGAATATCAATCCGAAAATTACCCCAGGAACTGAAATTAGAACAGCACCCATAATCACCATGAATATCATACTGATATCAGCCTCTTCTTGCAGCGGTTCAAATTCGATGACATTGCCATAATCTGTAATCATAAATCCATTCAGAGTTGAAGTTTCCCAAATGAACTTTATTGCTCTTCCAGCGACTACTGCATCCCATTCCTCAACATCAGAATAGTTAATTTGTGCATAAGCTTCACTTGTAATAGGTTGTTGTCTAACCACTCCAAAGGGAGCGAGATGAATCAATGTTGAAGCGTCGGAGCCTCTTGATACACCTGTAATATCCCCCTCTAGAGTCGTCAGCATCATAGGCGGTTTTCCATATGAGAGTGAAGAATCTTCAAAATTTAAATGAATTGCCTTTGTTATCAGGCCACTAGCAAATGCAACACATTCGCTCAAGGTTGGGTCTGCACAATCTACTGCCATCCATGTGTAATCCTTAGTATCGCCCATTTTTGTGACATGGTGATCCTTTCCAATTACATATATTCCATCACTTTGAGTAACTACTACACAAACATTGCTGGTTCTATGACACGCTATGTCACTTACTGGAGAGGACATGCCATAATTGTCTATTGATTCAAAACCTGAGCCTTCCGAAAATTTCCATAAACTCCCATCAACTGCACCAAAGTAGGCATAATCACCGGAAGTTCTCCAAGCAACTGAAGTCAGATCTAGTCCATTTACTGTACCTGAACCATTGACGTTGCTAATACTGTGGTCAAATGTGTCATACCTTAATGCCATTCCATTATCCCCCGTTAATAGCGCAGTATATCCTCTAGGGTGCCATGCTACATCTTGGAAGTCTCTTGTCGCTCCAGCATTGAGTTCAATATCTTGACTTCTATCCAATGGATTGATTGCTGAGATTCGATGTACATAACCATCCTTTCCAACGAGTATAACACTCTCCCCATCTGGAGAAACCGCACCAGTATTAATTCCGATATCAAAATCATCCAATGTGGTTGAAGAACCAATCTGAATCACTGAATTCGGCTCAGCAATAACCATTGGCAGCAACAAAATTGCAACGATAATTGCACTAGTAATCTGTCCACGCATGCACTCGCCACAAGTCAATCAATGAAAACTCCATCGTATCAACATATTAGTGAAATTGCCAATGATTTTCAAAGTTAATGACGGTGAGCCTTATGTCAAATGGACTTCTGCCATTGACATATGGAACGATTTGCTCTAAAGCGTGGACTACTGAATAAAATGGGCGGAAGCGCTGGATTGGCTAAGATTGCTGCTGGTTACTTTGAAAATGTAAATGCTGATGCTGATGGAAAATTCACAGGTTCTTATGGAATATTGTTGATGGTCTCTGGTCACTTTGATGAAGAAGGAAAATTAGCGATTGATGTTACTCAGATGAGGGGTGCCGACCTTGGTGATTTGCTTGATTCAGATGGCGGAAGAGAGATTGCAATGGAATCTCGTAAGCGTTGGTCCTCCTTCTTAGATGAAGTCACTGGATATAATGCAAAACAGAGAAGTGACAAGGTAAAAGAAAATGCTAAGAGATTTTCAAAGGCAAAAGGCGCAATAAAAATTGCTCTGAAAACGATGCAATTGTCAAAGACTTTGACGCCTGAGAAAGAGAATGTTGTAAACTCTATGATCGCTGAAATTCAACAGATGATAGATGATGGAACCCCTCCGAGTGAAGGCAAAGTCAAGAAGTTGAATGACATGTTTTGAATAGCAATATGAGTCTATAGAGTGGGCAATAAAACCTGATGTGATAAAATGGATATTGAAACAATTCTGTCACCCCATCTTGAGAAATGTCCACAAATATCTAAATTAGATGATGCTAAACGTCAGCAATTAGCATCAATTATTGGTTTTGTTGATGAGACTGTAGGTATCGAACATTTGGTTAACTGCCTTGCAGATGGAACAAGCATGGGTGGCGATGGTGTCATACGCTGCTATGTTGGATTCGAACCGAGTGGGAAAGCCCATATCGGTTGGAAGGTTATTGCGCTACAATTACGAAGAATGATAGATGCTGGAACGAATGTAATGATATTTTTAGCCGATTGGCACGCTTGGGTCAATGATAAATTCAATGGAAACATGGAGCATATTCAAACAACTGCAAAATATATGGAGGATGTTTTTAGAGTATTATTGGGCCACCCTGAAGAAGGGGATGGAGCAGGACAATTACGATTTGTTTGGGCCTCAACGATAATGGATTCGGGAGAATATTGGGCTCGCGTTTTACGATGCTCAAAGGGTGCTACATTGGCCATGGTACGCAAAACATTCACCATTATGGGCAGAGATGAAGCGTCATGCGACCACGATTTGTCTAAATTCTACTATCCTGCAATGCAGGCTGCTGATATCTTTGAAATGAATATTGATATCGCAATCGGTGGCATGGACCAAAGAAAGGCACATATGTTCATGAGAGATATGGCAAGTAAATGGAAATGGCAGAAGCCAACCTGCTTGCATACTCCGATTATTTCCTCATTGAAGGCTACTGGAGTACGTATGGAATCATTTGACCACAAAATGAGTAAATCAGATCCATCTGGTGCCATATTAGTTCATGATACTCAAAAGCAGTTGCAAAAGAAGTTCCGTAAAGCATACTTGGACCCTGAAGATGACCATTCACCCGTCTACGAATTAGCACAGTATATTGTGCTACCAGAATTTGGTGAAATAAAAGTGACCCCCGACCCCAAATTCGGAGAAGAAAGCACTTGGACTGACCTAGACTCTTTTAGAGCAGCAATAAAAGATGGAACATTACATCCATTTGATGCCAAGATGGGAGTGGCAAATGGATTGGCAAGAGGTTTGCAATCTGTGGCCGACCACTTTGAGGCGAATCCTCAATTATTGGAAACGGTTACTCAAATAACCAAATGAATGAACTCTCAATCATCAAGTTCAATATTCATCTCCGATGAGTTACTAACGCTGAATGGGCTATCCTCTATGCTATGAATCTCTAACAAAATAATTCTTCTTGTATCTTTAACAAAATTTCTATTAGGCAAATGGTCTACAGCAATCCTAGCATTTATTCTATGAATTGAACCTGGAATTAAGGTTCCAACATATTCATCGTTGACGACTCCGATAAATTTGTCTTCTCCTAATTGCAACAAATTGCCATCACTATCAATTGATATTTCAACCGCATTAAGATATTCAATATCCTCATAATAACAATCCTCGACTAACATTTTGAAGTTTACTGGTGGTAATCGTGGCCATTCTCCCTTATTTTTAGCGGCATATACCTCTATACAATTCATGCATAGGTTTGGAGCCTCACGTTCTCTGGCCAATCTTTGCCTTATTTCAAAACGGTGACCACAGTCTTCACATTCATAGACTGCTTTTTTTATCCAACCAAGAGGTCCACTCGATGGGTTGATAATTACATCAAAAGTCAACATTGTTGAACGGTGGCGCATTCTTAATTCGTCGAGAGAAAAGTGATGGTTTTTAGAGAAATTTATCACTCTTAATACTAATCGTGAATCATTACCATGAATCATCATCTTTTCATTTAGAACAATATTGCCAAGTTCCAATGTCCAATTTGGTCTTGTATGGAACTCCGGCTTAAGGACCTTATCTTGACATATGAGTGAATGTTCAACTTCCAATCCAAAGACCCTCTCTTCAAATCCCTTCAGATGCTCAATTTCCTCAATATGATTTTTCTCAAATAAATGTCTCCATGCAGATAGTACTTCCTGCATTGCTGGGTCCGGTTCAATTCCATTTTTTATCGCCATAGAATACACTTGCGAATGACGAAGGCTTTCAAACATTTCCCCCACCGAAAAAATATTTCTTCGGTAAGGTTCAAGAATCCTACCCAAGTCGGAGAATTATCCCCCTATCGGATAGGGGTGGAGTGTTCCATTATGGTAAATATAGTAGTCCTTGTAAAGCAAGTCCCAGATACCAATGCTCGTATTGTAATATTAGACAACCGAGTTGATTTATCTTCAGTGAAAATGGTCATGTCACCATATGATGAATTCGCAGTTGAAACTGCATTGCAACATCGAGAAGCAAGTGGTGGAGAAGTAACTGCAATTACCGTTGGAGGCGCTATTGCAGACAAGGTACTAAAGGATGCAAAAGCAATCGGTGTTGACCATATTGTACGTATTGATTGTGATTCATTTATTGATTCAAATTCCTTACAAAGCATGATCTCAAATGTTGTTACTGAAATCGGTGCTGATGTTGTCTACTGTGGTAAATCTGCAGCAGATACTGGAGCGGGTTCAACCGGACCCGGTCTTGCAGAGCATCTTGGTTGGGCCAGTGTCTCAAATATTATTTCTGCATCTTTCGCAGACAATGTTTCAGTTATTGCACCTGCGCAGGGTGGTAATGCGAGAATCAGCGTTACACTTCCTGCTGTGATTTCATGTGATAAAGGAAATATCAAAGTTAGAAAACCAAATGTCAAGGGAATAATGCAAGCCAAGAGAGCACAAGTTGATGTCAAATCTGTAAGTGCTCCTACATCTTCAATCAGTATTATTTCTCATAGTTTACCACCTTCAAAACCTGCTGGTAAAACATACGAAGGCGGGGCATCAGCAGCTGAAGTTGCTCAACTTCTAAGAGATGAGGCAAACGTAATTTGAGGTGAATATCATGAGTCAAACAATTGTCATCGCAGAAATCGCAAAGGGTGCAATCCACCCAACAACCGCAGAATTAGTAACAGTAGCAAATGCACTTGGTTCTGCACCAATAGTTATCGTACCTTGTGTGGATACTTCAATCGCTGATGCAGTATCAGAAATTCAAGGAATCTCCAAAGTTATTGCACTGAAGTCCGGACTTTTTGCTGCATATGATGCTTCAGGTTGGGCTACTGCAATCGATGCGGTTGCTCCAAGTGGAACAATTATCACTTCAGCAAATCCACAATCAAAGGATTTGGCTGCTCGCCTTGCTGCTCGCAGAAATATTCCTGCTGTACAAGATGTTGTTGCCATTGAAGGTGGCAATTTGACCTCTCCAATATATTCTGGAAAAGCAATGCAAACTGTTAGTATTGATGGAGATGCAGTTATTAGCGTCCGGGCTAATATTTTCGCAGCATCTCCACAAGGTGGTTCTTCCAATGTTTCAGTTGTTGATGCAACCGGAGATATGGCTACTGCAATTGAGGAGTTCTTAGCCAGAGTGAGTACAAGATTAGATGTCGCAGAAGCAAATATTATCATTTCTGGAGGAAGAGGAATGGGTTCTCCAGATAATTTCTCATACCTTGAGAAAATCGCTGATACTCTCGGTGCTGCAGTTGGTGCATCCCGTGCTGCTGTTGATACTTGGGATGAGATTTCACACTCTATGCAAGTAGGACAAACCGGCAAGACAGTCAATCCAAATCTATACATTGCCGTCGGAATTTCTGGTGCTATCCAACATCTTGCAGGAATGCGTTCTTCAAAATATATTGTCGCAATAAACAAGGATGCTGATGCACCGATTTTCCAATATGCTGACTATGGAATAGTCGCAACCTGGGAAGAGGCTTTGCCCGTTCTTCAAGCATCACTTTCTGCAATGCTGAATTGAGAATTCAATCATAGGTATTTTCCTCCGCTGAAAACATCTTTTTGCGCTGATAGCCCAACGAATGGATTATTCATTTTTTCTTCACCGATAGTGGTCAATGGACCATGCCCTGGATGAACTATTATTTCATCATCAAGCGGCCACAATTTATCATGAATCGACTTTGAAAGTAAATCAAAATCTCCACCTGTATCAGGCAAATCAGTTCTTCCAACAGAACCGGCGAAGAGAGTATCGCCAACGAAGAGGTGATCTGACTCTCCATCAATAAATAATCTCAAGCAACAGCCTCCCAGTGTATGTCCTGGTGTATGCAATATTTCTAAGTCAATGGTGCCAAAACTCATTACTGAGCCAGCGATTAATTTTTCGTCTGCAATAGCGGGCGGAGGAATGTCGAATCCCCAACTTTGTCCCGACTGTTGAGCTAGGCTTTGCAAAAAATAATCATCTTCATGTAAGTACCATTTTACATTGTAATTATTGAGTAGGTCTGGAATGTGCCCACTATGATCAAAATGTGCATGTGTATTTACCAATGCAACCACTTTTCTTTTTGGCAAATCTTCATTTGAATAATCAGCAAAACTAGGTCCTGTTGACCAATCAGGTCCTCTACCCTGCCAATTTTCAATCCACGCAATTAATCTCTCTGGTTCCGCACCGCCATCGATGATAATAGTATCACCACTAACAGTGTCTGTTACAACTGAGCAACGCATTTGTAATGCACCGACAAAGTAGTTTTCAATTAGAGGTCTTGAGACTGCCATCATCCACCCCTCCTATTTCGTATAAATTAATTTGAGCCTCATTCGATGATGACAGATAAAATATCTGATGTCCAATTACCTTCACCGCTTTGAACCCTTAACTCAAAACTATGTCTGCCTATAGACAACTTCACTTTGACTTTTTTTGAAGTAGAAATCTCTCTTCCAGAAGATTCAATCCAAGACCACTGAGTAATCCTGTTTTGTGGGTCAAATGAATTACTACCATCTAACAATATCACTATTTTACCATCTTTTGTTGCTGAAATGACTTTGTCATCTCCTGCATCTGCTTGCGGTAGAATTATTTCGCTAACTGTTTTACCGAGTTCTCCTAATAATTCATCTTCATCTAGCAGGGCCATTGATTGGATTCCATCCTCAATAACATCAATTAATTGTGATGATTCTATCTTTTGTTGGCCAACATCATCATTATCAATCTCATGACCAAGGTCTTCCATCAATCCATCCAATCCAACATCCATCGCCTTATCCATCTGCTTTCTTTCTTCTTCAGTCAATAAGTTTGCCACTGAGTCATCTTCTCTATATATTTCTTCAGCAGTTAATTGAGAGGCAGAGGATTTTTCTTGATACCAAATTACAAGGTCTGATTTATCAATTTCATATGCCTCTTCGTTTAAATCAATAAATCCTATCGGCTCTTCATTAGTCCAATCATTTTGGTCTTCTCCAGCAAATACAACATAATTATTTTGTGTATCGGTACGAACAAACTCAGGCATTCCTTGGTGCTCTATTTGCCATCTAATATCATCGCTATCAACTGCATACAAGTAAAACCAGCAAGCGGCGATCACCGCATCATTATATGCTGTTAATGATTTGATTGGAAATTGTAAATTTGTTATTATTGTCAATTCATTATTATCAGAAAGTTCACCAATATCTCCGTTATCAAAACCAAACCATGTGCCATTCTCATTACTTGAGATAACGGTTAGTCTCGCATCTAGATCATGCCTCTGAACAAGTTTGTCACCAGACCACAATTCCATCTCCAACGCCTCTTCATCGCCAGCTACTATTGCATAGCCTTCTCTTGCGATAATGACCATTCCTTGCGAGGAATAGCCCATTGCAGTAATGGATTCTCCTAAATCACCTCTTCTCGGCCTAGTCCAGGACTCTTTGCCGTCAACTAGACACTTGACAATTCCATCTTCACTTGCGACCAGTAATTTTTGTTGTGCATTTGAAATCAATGCACAATTACTCTGCACTGGGTTTTGGCAATAATCCTCACCGTGATAACTTACCAAGTGAACTCTGCCAATCGAGTCTAATACTGCTAAATATTTGTCAAAACGCAGTAGTTTTCTTCCTCCGGCACCTGTTTCATATGTCCACTGTAGACGTCCATCATAACCGAAACAATGCAACCCTTCCATCTCATCAATAATGTATAGGCTATCTCCTCGTAATACGATTTCATTTACTCGTGATGGCCCGTTTATCGTAGTAATAATATTCAAATCATTACCAACGACTTTTGCCAATTTGACAATGCCATCTGATTCTGACCATGCAACTTCATCTCCCACAGATGACATCGCCAGTGCAAAGACCCTGCCATCAACAGCAGTTGGATGGCATGTCAGCGTCCTTACCATAACAACTTCACACATCTCATTGCTGAAAACCTCTCCGCAACAAAGTGCGGATTGAATTCAAGAGTCTATCCACGAGGTTAGATCAGGATGAGAAATATTGATACTTGGTTTCTCCATATGATTTAGTAGAGCAACTTTCTCTTCGTCGCTCCATCCACACAATGGCTCCAATGTTGACAAAGGAGTTGTTTTTACGGCATCTTCACGCTTTTGAACAAAGGGGGCAGCCTGTTCTTTGGTCAAACCAAGGACTCCCCAAGCCGGCCGCTGAATTTTCCTTCCAACCTCATCTTTTGCATAGGAGCGAGAACCGATGAATGGGTCAAATTTGGACAACATTTCAATATACTGTTGTTCACAATCTAATACAGGTATTAAGCGGGTTCCCCTGCGCATTATCAAAAATGCCGCCAGCATATCGTCTCTACTTTTTATTTGAACAAGTACATCGCCTTGCACACCTGCTGGAAGTCCACCCGCACCGTTAACTCTCGCTTCGACCAATGACACTCTATCAGTTTCCATAATCAGTTTGACCCACATATCGGGTTCACGTAAATTAACGCTTAGTGAATCGTCTTCAGCCAGTAATGCAGCCCCTACTGCTCCAGCAAATGTCTGACTATTCCACTCTTTGTTTTCACCGACACGGCGGACCCTCACGCCGAAAGTTCTTGCCTTACCTTCGTTATCGTCTCTACTGAGGTAAGCCTTTGCAACAACGCTTGGAGTTACTTCTTCACACAATACCACTACTCTGTCAATGGCGACTACTCCCAAAATATGACACAATAAATCTTCAACAACTGCAATCGGGGCACTTGATGAAATTATTTCTTGTTGACGAATTAATTCATGGATTATAGGAGTATTAGAATTAATTGCTAATTGCTCTAAGTTTCTTCTCAATGCTTTTTGAAAGGCTCTACGCACTGGCCTAGATTTTAGCCCCAATTCTCCGAACCTAAGTATCCAAGAGTTTTGTGCCAAGGTAATCGACCTCACTCATCGTCATTATGTATATCAATGATATCGTCTTCTTCTTGAAGTTCCTTCTTTGCATTATCATTTCTTGCATCTTGCAGTTGTTGTAAATATTCAGCAGTAATATCACCTGTTACATAATCACCATCAAAACAAGAAGTATCAAAACGAGGCAACTTGCTATCACCTAGATTTGTTACTTCAATCAAATCATCTAGAGTTTGGTAGAATAGTTTGTCACAGCCAATTTTTTTGCCAATCTCATCAATAGTTCGTCCATAGGCAATGAATTCATTCACTGATGGCATATCAATTCCGTAGACATTGGGATGTCTAACAGGAGGTGCTGCTGAAGCAAAATATACCTTTTTTGCACCAACTTCACGTGCCATTTCAACTATCTTAGCAGATGTTGTGCCTCTAACTATGGAATCATCTACTAGCAGCACATTTTTCCCTTTAAATTCTTGCTCAATTGCATTCAATTTACGACGTACTGATTTCTCCCTTTGGGCTTGACCTGGCATAATAAATGTGCGACCTACATATCGATTCTTTACAAATCCTTCACGGTAAGGAACATCCAATGAATTAGCCATCTGAAGTGCCGCTATTCTACCGGAATCGGGGACCGGAATTACACTATCAATATCATGGTCTGGCCATACCTCAAGTATTCGTTGTGCCAATTTCTTTCCTTGGGCCAATCGTGCTTGATAGACTGGTATCCCATCAATTATTGAATCTGGTCTTGCAAAATATACATGCTCAAAGATACATGGAGAGTGGAGGACATTTTCAGAACATTGCCGTGAAAATAGATGACCGGAATTTGAGATGAAAATTGCTTCGCCTGGCGCAACATCACGCTCAATCTCAAACCCAAGTGCAGTGATTGCAACCGATTCAGAAGCGACAATCCATTCTGTTTCATCACCAAATACTCTCTTGCCGAAAATAAGAGGCCTAATACCATGTGGATCTCTAAATGCTAGCAAACCATATCCCGAGATAATTGAAACACAAGCATATCCACCTTTTGCAGTATTATGAACTCCTGATACGGCACCGAATACTGTTTCAACATCAATATGTTGTTCTCCATCGATGTTTAGACTCTTAGTCCTAGAATATAATTCAACAGCCAAGGAATTTAGTAATAATTCAGAATCGCTAGTGGTATTCATGTGGCGCATGTGAACATCATGAAGGTTCTTTCTTAATTCAGCGGCGTTGGTTAGATTGCCATTATGCGCTAATGAAAGACCATAGGGTGAATTCACATAGAAAGGCTGAGCCTCTGCCTTTGAAGAAGAACCTGCTGTAGGATATCTCACATGGCCAATTCCGATACTGCCCTGAAGACGTAACATATGTCGGCTGTAAAAAATGTCCGAAACAAGACCATTTGACTTTCTTAGACGAAATTTACCTTGATAATCGGTCATGATTCCAGCGGCATCTTGCCCTCTATGCTGAAGAACGGTTAATCCATCGTAAATCAGCTGATTTACATGAGTTCCATGTCGGCCAACGACTCCGATAATACCACACATTGCCGTTGCCCCTAGACAGACCAAGAGAACCTTGCTTGTAGCCATTGCGCTTGTAGCACAGTTTCAAAAGAAAAAAAATCAAGCCTTTGGACGGTGGGTTTTCTTGCTCCAAGAAAACTTACGAAAGCGAGTAGTCGCTCCAAATCCGCATGATGCACATACAGCCTTTTGCTTATGATATGAGTTGCCACCACAGCGACGGCAACGAATGTGAGCAGTCTTTTGACGCTTACCTCTTGACGGAGTACCCTTTGACATAGAACCACCTAGACAGCCAGCCCACCCACCTCCTCCTTATGAAACCGACGGAAAGAAACTACTGTGGAAAAAAAAGGTCATTGCTAACCTATTCTTCTTCAAATAATTTACGATTCGGCCTTGAGGTTATTGCAACAATAACTCCACCTACTGAAACTACAACTGCCATTATCAACGCAATTAAAGATACCAATATGCGGACAATATTAGATAGTGCTTGAGCCCTAGTTGAACCATTATCTTCCAATAATAATTCACCTTGAGATAATAGCCACAATGTGATAATAGTGCCGAAAATTGTTGCCAACAGCATTCCAAATAATGGTGCAAGAGGGCGCTGTCTAGAATCTGCATAGAAGAACATATTGATAAATAATAATCCCGCACTGAATGTATATCCAGTTATCAGTGCATTACCAAATCTCTTGAATGCTAGATTGCTAATATCATCACCCAATAATGCTGCGATAATCATTAACAGCAAAGGTGGAACACTAATTGCCATCACAATTACCTTCCAGGTTTTTACCAATTCGCTCATTCTTGTTCACCTCCAATATGTTCGGAAATTATTGAGGCTGCTTGGGTCAATTCTTGTTGAGATGGTGCGTCTAAGGTTTTTGCAGGAGGAAGACTTGATTCGTAAATCCAAATTACCAATGCAAACACTAGTATTGACAAACCAACGCCGACTCCTAATCCAAAAATGTCAGATGCTGCAAGCCAAAAATGAGCTCTAAACATTTCTGAAGTAATGTTAGGGCCATCAAGCATCATTCCTAGAACGGTTAGGGTGAAGGTTAGCGAGGACAATACTAGCATGAAATTGGATTCTTTTTCTCTTGAATGCCCCAAATATCTCAAGGAAAATGCTGCTCCGCTACTCAATCCCGTAGATATCAGAAGGAAGGTCGGCCAAAATACTAGCCAATAGGGATTGACCTCTCCATTCAACATTGGAGTCCAAGTCCACCAATGCATCCCCTCGAGCCAAACTAAGCCAAAAAAAGTACAGACTGAACCAATCTTTCGATCTCTAGATGATAACTTTCCAACTTCTACATTTCCTGAAAAGGCCAACAAATAGATTCCTGTAATCAATAGTGCGCATGGTCCGATTATAGAACCGAGTAAATGTCCTGCGGCACTTGAGGGCGATTCAGGAACTGTAACTGGACTAAGCAGAACCAAAATAAAGCCAATTATTGCAATTGTCTTTGATAATTTTTTAATGGTTTCGGACCTTGATGATAGAGCGGTGCCCGCTCCAACGACTAATGCAATCGCTGGAAACCAAAACCAGATCGCTGCTTGCATCATCGCATACATACAGGGTGCTCAAGCCCCAGCCTTATCAATAATACCGGTCAAATCCCCTTGCAGTGCGGCGTTTTAATGGCACTTACTATTGCGGTATGGCTAAATACCCGACCCTTGTGGGCGGGATGCTTAAGGTGTTATCATGGTAAAAATGCCACGTCAAATTATGCGTTACAGTCCATCTGCTGGTAAGCACACTCTGCACACTATTGAGCGTGTCAAGAAGCGACGTGCTTCAGAACTGAAGTGGGGTCAACGCCGTTTCCGTAAGGTAATGGCTGGATACAGAGGTTTCCCTCGTCCAAAGCCGGAAGGTCGTGAAAAGCCAACCAAGAGAGTAAATATTCTATACCGCTGTACCGTGACTGGTAAAGCGCACTACGCTCCATGTCAGCGTGCAAAGAAGTTCGAATTAATCGACCGCTGAGGTGAATAAATATGACAAGTAGTTTCCTAAAAGTTGCATGCCGCGACTGCAGCAATGAATCAACAATTTTCTCCCGTGCTACCTCCATCATCTCCTGTGATGTATGTGGCGCAACCCTAACCAACCCATCGGGCGGAAAGTCCAACCTAGTTGGCTGCAATGTGGTAGAGACACTAGAATGAGGAGGAAATCCTCCAATGAGCAAAGGACAATTTTCTGACGGCCCTCAAGAAGGGGAATTAGTCGTTGTAACTGTTAAAACCGTTAAACAAAACGGATGTTATGTTGATTTCGATGAATTCAAAGGAATTGAAGGATTCATTTTTATTGGCGAAATTGCCAGTGGTTGGGTAAAAAATATTCGTGGCTTTGTTAGAGAAGGTCAGAGACTAATCTGTAAGGTAATGCGTACCCGTAAAGATGGTACATCTCTAGAACTTTCTTTGAAATCTGTATCAGAAGAGAGACGACGTGCTCGTTTACAAGAATGGAAAAATGAAAAGAGAGCTCATCAACTGCTAAAAGTAATTGGAGAGAGAGTTAGTTGGACTGAAGAAGAAGTTTCTGAAACCGCTGAAGAGTTAACTGAAGCCTTTGCAACTCTATACGGGTCTTTTGAAGAGGCTGCAATGAAGGAAGGCGCACTGGTCGATGCTGGATTTGAAGGAGATTGGATCAAAGAATTCATTGAAGTTGCAATTGAAAATATCATTCCTGACTTTGTCGAAGTTCGCGGGACACTATCATTGAATATCAACTCAGTAAACGGTATTGAAGTAATTCGTGAGTCTTTGTTGGCTGCGGAAAATTTCTCTTCCGAAGAGAAAGAAATAGAAATCTCATGCCACTATAATGGCGCTCCACAATATAGAATTGAACTGAGAGCACCAGATTTCAAGAGTGCTGAGTCTGCATGGAATTCTGCAACAAATGCTGCAATTGAACTGATGGAAAAAGCAGGCGGAGAAGCAAGAGCTTGGAGAGAGTGATATTATGGCACGCCAATTACTACAACAATGCTTAGATTGTGATGCATGGTCATTGTCAACTACCTGTCCATCATGTGGTAAAAAGGCACAAGCGGCTGCACCTCTGAAATGGTCACCAGAAGACCATCGCGCTGATCTTCGTAGAAAAATGTACAATGTTGAGGATCCTTCTTGGCCACAAGGTCTTCCAACACTACCATCTCTAGAAGAGATGCGTGAAACTGCTGAAATCAAAGTTCCCGATGAGGAAGAATAATTTTTTATCCCTCAATCGGCCACTAATATTGACTCACCAAATGGGTTTCTATGGTTTTAATCAATGTCAAACATTATAACGCGTCGCGTTAGGATTGGCGAATTATGGTTCTGACTGTTGAATGGAGAAATGGCAACACCATTCTTCCCGAGCATACTCTAATGCTAATTGCATTCCCTGGAGTAGGTAATGTCGGCAAGGCTGCCATCGACGCAGTTAACTCAGTCAATGGAGCAAAACAAGTTGCTAGACTCCATGATACCTCACTACCGCCACTAGCATGCCTTGATGAAGACGGATTATTAGCACCCCCACATTATACTCTTTCCTCTATAGAATCAACTAATGGTAAGATAATTCTAACATTAACTGGTTCAACGCAACCGGTTGAACCAAATAGCCAAGGTATGTTGGCGAATGAAATAATGCAATTCTTCATGGACCAAGGAGTGAGTGAATTGGTTGTAATGGCTGGTTTAGGCAGTGAACCATCAAGAAAGGAAACATTCATTGTTGCAAGTAATGCCTCTCATAGAATTGAATTAGAATCAAGAGGAATAGAGATTCGTAGAGATGAACCGAGTTCGGGAGCAATAGGGTTAACTGCATTATTAGCTAGTAGTGGACCTCTTTATGACATTAATTCGTGCTTGGCAATAGCGACAACTGTAGGTGCTAGTGGTGATGTCATGGCAAGTCAAAGACTGCTTGACAGCCTTGATAATTGGTTTGATTTGGGAATTTCTATACCGAGTGATACCTCTGCAAATCTATTAGCAAAATTGCAGAAAATGGCACCCGAAAAAGCACAGGATGTCATTGCAGAATTGACCGATGCAGCCGATGCATTCTATAATTGATTGATTATCAACCGCCAGATGATACTGTGGTGACAAGCAGGATAACATCACTGCTTAGAATTGTTGAATGAGGAAGAATTGTTCCTTCAAAACTAACAATTACTGTTGAAGGTAATATATTCGCTTCAGTAAGTACTTGCCTAACTGTTTGACCTGGTTCAACTTCGATTTTCAAATCGTGATCACGCCCGTTAAAGTGAACCTGCATAGCGATTGGACAGTGCATCATCCTTATGACCGTCGCGTAAGAGCGGGCATATACAGGCCAAGATCGCATAGCCCGGTATTGCGGTGGATTCGAAATCCACTGTTCCCTGAACACGGGAGTTCAAATCTCTCTCTTGGCGCCTTCGCTCAGAGCATATGACTGCAAAGAAAGCGGGGTAGGCTAAGTTTTGAATGGTATTTATGGCAAAACAACCGATAATTCATCATCTTGAAATTCTATCAATTGTCTGGAATATTGAATTTCGGGAAATTTCTCCGCGTACTTCGGTTGCCCATGCATCTATACCAATATTGGCTACAACTACTGTATCTCCAATATTCACGGTATCATATTGAGGGCCCCAATCGTTAGCCCATCCGCCAACTTTCATCGCACCTGTAGAATCTTGAATCATCAATCCCTTTCTATGCCATTCCTTGCCAGTGCGACCGATTCCACGTTTTTCAAAACGATAAATTACCCTTCCAGCAACATGGTATTTTGCTCTATATGACATCAAATCAGTAGTACATTCTTCACTAGGAGATGCTGGAATAATTATTGCATGTGGGTCAACCTTGAGAATAATTTCACCTTTCCAATTAACTGTAAATACCACTCCATCTAATTTGACAATGTCACCTTTCTTTATTTCCTGTGGCCAACTTCTTTGACCGGATTCATGAGTTTCGGAAATAATTTGTATCTTTGCAAAATTGGTTCCTTGACAAATAGTAATTTGGGGCACTGGCTTTGTATTGGCGCCAACAACAGAAAATACCTCTGCTACGATGGTTGCACGGGGGTTTAATTGGGCAATCTCTGTAATACCAAAACTTGATGTTGAGCCAGGTAAATTGACAATTCCGGCGCTTGGCAAATCATCGTTTCCAGAGCCACCCGGACAAATCGTCTCCCAATCACAACTGTCACAACGTGATTCATTTGGAGCGTCAATTGACTGACCACCTGCAGAAAATCCACGCATAGGTGCTGGGTTTGGAGGGCATTGTTCAATATCTGGCTTATTCTCTTTGAGCAATTTCCACATCTGCTCTAATTCGGTTTCCATTTTTTGTAATTCTGCTACAGTAGGTACTTCGATTTCTTTGATGACACCGGCACCTAAATACCAAATTTCAAGTGAGTCTACAGTTTCATTTTTTCCATGAGTTACCCACCACAACATGGCATAAATACGAAGTTGATCTACATAATTTCCAGAGCGGTCTCCTTTGCCAACGCTCGCTTTTAAGTCAACAATTTTTATTTTACCTTCCCAGCGATAGATTAAATCATATTCTCCTTGAAACCAGTGTTGTGGATGAATAGTGTTCATTGTGAATTTTTCAGCACCAGGGTCAACGAACCACGGCCGACAAATCTCCCATGCCTCAACTAAAGTAAAGGAGTCCTTACTAGCAAGTGGATGGCTATTTATTAGATTGAAATCCCTGCCATCTGGCGCAGGCCAATATTCTCTATTTCCTTCTCGCCAACTTTCAAGGTTAGGACCTCCATTGGCTTCAGCACATCGCTGCAATTCCACAAGGTGCATATCCAATGCAGAATAGCACATTTCAAGACAATACTGCGTATTTACAGTAGACCAATCTCCTACTTTCCTTTCGTCATTCTGCCATTCTTGCTTCATTGCCTCCAAAGATAATGGGAGGTGAATATCTAATCGACTTCTTCCCCATTGCTTCAATTCTTCAATTGTGGATGGTTGCATATTTTGCGGTAATGCCAGCAATTTTGTTGCCGGCCACTCCCCACCCTCTCTACTTGGAAGGCCATTTTCATCCAACGGCGTTGATTCTAATATTTTTGAATCTGTATTTGCGACCATTAATCCTGGTGACTCTCGGAGCATTTTACAAACGGCATCTTCAACTGCCCGACCAACGAATAATACTGGTATCTGCGGCATTCTAAAGCGGCGGATTTTTTCATAGAACCAAAGACGTGGACAATTGTTGTACAAATTTACCTGACTTGCCGATAAGCGATTATACGGACCAATTGTATCCTCTTCGCTCGCAATTTGCACCGGCATATAATGAGGGTTATATTCAACCCTCTAAAACCCTCTCTTTTCGATTGAAAGAAAGTCTAGTTGAACGAATATCTATTCGCAATTGTGGCAATCCATTTCTCCAACCGATTTCGGCACCTGTCATCTTCAATGAATCTCCTGGTATTGTCTCTTCCATAGCGCCAGAAATACTAGAGCCGAAAGCTGCGACTTCAACGACATGTTCTCCATCCCACAGGTGCATTGAGAGCATGGCCCATGGTTTACCATCCAATCTTCTTCCCACCCGTTTTGCAATGCATAGAATGATACCCTCTACATTTGCTCTAGTCCTCAACAAGCCAATTCGTGTCAACCTTTGAGTAAGATCTTCATACTCTTGTTCTGCATCTTGTCTGCTAACTATTCTAGTATTATGGTCTACATACAATCTTGCCTGACCTCTCCATACACCAGGAAGTGCATCGAGAATAACAATTTCTCCTTGAGGACAATCATGCAGTTGTGGAAACGACCCTGGTTGGCTTTCTTCAATGGTTATCTGAGTCTTACCGGCCATTAACATCGCACCTAATACTAGCTCAGCGAAATGGTTCGGCAATGGACCCCATGCACCAGTAAACTTCCCAGCAACACTCACTCTCTGGGGTATTTGCTGCAATTTTTCACTAGGATTGGACATTATTATTTCCTCACCATCGTAAATTGATTTCAATAATTCATCATTTACCAAGTTCTCTCCATCCAGTGCTAAACTACACCAATGGCAACCTGCGGATTCACCATCACATGCTTCTTCAAGTGGAACTGGCATTTTTGCAGGACCTGAGCCCATGGCTTGCATCTTTTCATGCACTCCCTTGAACACTTCTGTCATCACCTGTAAATTTTTGGCATTTGGTATATCGAATAATACTCTTTGTGGACCGTCAAGATACCATCCTTCCGTTCCATCCACTATTTGCTTATCATGCGTCTCATACCAAAGCCAACTATAGAATCCCAATTGGTGTTGAAGAGATGCTGCGAATCTTGACGTGGGGTCGCCTGATTTGATATCTATCAAACGAATTCTACCATCCCAACGCAGTACTAGATCTAATTCTCCAGCAGCCCAGCCATCTTGATGGAACATCCTCTGTGGTTGGTGCACTCTTGGGTCTTTTACCCAAGGGCGAGCTATCTCCCAAGCCTCCGACCAAGAAACTGGGCTTCCTTTGGATTTCCAATCTGCATCAACGCCATTGGACCATTTTCTAAATTCAAGGCTTGCCACTTTATCTGGCAAAGGGAAAACTGGCTCATCGCCCCATGATGGCGCTGCTACTTTGAATGGTTGCTGGCCACTGCGGAATAACTCAAGATATGGCCCTCCGTTGGCCAAATGACATGCTGCTACTTCTTCAAAAAATAATTCCAATCCACCGTTAATTCTTCTTCGTACTCTGTCAACATCGACATCGTCCCAATTCTCATCTACCCGCCAAATTCCTTCATTCCACAATTTACCGCCTTCAGATAATACTGTGGCTACAGAATCTTCAATGAATCCATTAGCCCATTGCTTTAATTCTTCTATAGAATCAATACCAACGGGTCTTTGCATCAATATAGAACAAAGTGCATCTTCCAAGACAATACCAAGAACTTGTGGCGGGTTTAATGGACCTCGTATTCCAACTTTATTTCCTAAGAACCATTGCCTATCACAACGTAAAAACGAAGTTAATGCGCTCGCTGAAAGACGGGAACGGGAACGCCCTAAAGGTCCGCCAAGAGGGGGGGTGCTAACGGGCATTACTCATCACCAATCTCCGCAGGGCTTAGAGAATACGAACATATTTTGTATCTTAGGACTGATATGAATAGAAATCACCGGCCTGACGCTGTTCTCTATCTTTCCTTGAGCCAGACTTGTTGATTCGTGGTCGCTTGGAATCATGGTCACGGCGGAAGGTGATATTGACTCCCGAAAGGAAACGGTTCATTCCCTCTTTCAATGGGAAAGGACCTTCGGCTTTTCCGATTTTTCCACCTTCTCCCTCGAACACTAGAAGAGAATCCGCTAATATATCAATAAAGTATACATCGTGGTCAATCACGAATGCAGACTTCTCATTTGCCTCCATTGTCCTTCTAATCGCCTTTGCTGCTTCCATTCTAGCACTAGCATCGAGATGAGCGCTTGGCTCGTCGAGTAAGTATAAATCAGCCTCTCTGCCGAGACAGATAGCAATTGAAACCGCCTGCCTTTCTCCACCGGACAACTTCTTGACACGCTTTGGTAATAATTCATCAATTCCTAATACCTTGATCACATTGCTATGGTATTCCCCACTTCTCCAGCGTGGACCTATCTCGCTATCCAACCAAACTTGAACTGTACAATCCATATCGACATCAATATGCTGAGGTTTGTAGGAGATACTACAGCCACTGCTGACCCATCCTGCATCATATTCAAGCTCTCCTGCAAGAATTTTGATCATTGTGGATTTGCCAGTTCCATTGGGACCGACTACTCCAACAACTTCGCTTCTATGGACTGCTCCCTTACCGGTTTCTAATTTGAAATCACCTAATTGCTTTTCCAAGTCACCCCAACTGATTACTTGGTTGCCAAGTTCTGCTCCATGAGCACGGTGATTTAGGAACTTTATCGGTTTGTCACGGATACGAACATTTTGTTCCGGCAAAAATCCATCCAGGTAGTTATTTATCGCTTGCCGTGTAGAACGAGCCGGGGTAAAGATTCCAAATGCTCCTTTCTTTCCATATACGATGTGAATCAAATCCGCCAAGACATCGAGCACTGCTAAATCGTGCTCTATTACTAGAACTCGTTTTGTCTCTGCTAACTTCTGAATAATTTTTACAATTCTCATCCGTTCGTGGATATCTAAGTAGGATGATAGCTCGTCAAAGAAATAAACATCGACATCACGCAATAGTGTTGCACAGATCGCCATTCTTTGTAATTCTCCACCAGATAATTGTTGTACTGTTCGGTCAAGGAGATGACAAATGCCTAATTCAGTTGTCATTTCATCAAACATATTTCTTTCGTCAACTTTGCTCAACAAGTCACGAACTGTTCCTTGAATCCTCTTTGGTAATCGGTCAATGTTTTGAGGCTTCAATGCAACTTTTATTTTTCCTTCACGAACTGAAATGAAGAAGTTCCGTAATTCACCTCTTGGCAAGGTCTCAATAATTCCATCCCAATTGCATTCTTTGTCCATCCATTCTCCTAGGTTGGGGATTAGGCGACCTGAAAGTGCGTTGATAGCAGTTGATTTGCCCATACCGTTTGGTCCAAGGATTCCGACCACACTTTCTTTACTCGGTGTAGGTAATCGGAACAAACGGAATCCATTCATTGAATATCGATGTATCATATCCTTTTCTAATTCGCTAGGTAAATTCTCAATGATTATGGCATCGTGTGGACATTTATTGATGCATATTCCACATCCAATACACAAACTCTCGGAAATAATTGGTTTGCCTGAATGGTCATCTAAGATGATACATTCTTGGCCGTTCCTAACCGGAGGACAGAATTCATAGCATTCATCATTACATTTCTTTGGTTGACAACTGTCTTCTTTCAAAACTGCGACTCGCACATTCTCACCTCCCTTTATTCATTCGTATTGGCCATCGGTATTTGGTTTCCGCGCCAAGACAACAAGATGTGATGCTTGATGAGGGAGCGAATCCCTGCATCAGTATTCAAATTAGACCCTTAAGGTGCTCATGACCCGCAACAAGGCGAATTGTACAAGGCGTTGGCATTTTCATGCTAGCCTTACGCAATGAATCACGTGCTAATAGGTAATTTTCCGGATCTGTTTGAATTGACATAATTCTCTGGCCACGCTTAACACGGGCTGCTGTTCCGACATTCTTTCCAAATGCGCAGCGCATTCCTTGAGATACACGGTCAGCACCTGCACCAGTTGCTTGCTTATTCTCTCGCAATACATGATGAGGGAATGTGTGTACGCGCAAAGCATATCCATCCATTCCGGTAACTTTACGGATTGTTGAATTAGCAATAACACGGCCTGCTTCGAGTGCCTTGTGCTGAATTTGCACATTGTTATCAGAGCGTAGTTCGATGATTACTTTGAAATTACCAAGTTCAGCAGCTCTACGATTGCCGATGAAGAATTTCAAAATACGATTGTTCGGTACACCACCAATATACTTGCGACGAGTATAAGCTGGTCCCTTGAGTTGACGATACATAGATGCTGGTTTTCGTGCCATATGTAAACTTCCGAGCAACCTTGCGACCAATGGTTCCTTTATCATCCCTTTGATTGGTATCCTTCTCACGAAAGAATGAAATCTCGCAAAATAGCACCCAATCAAAGACTTCTATGAAAGCATTCTTTTGCCCCCAACCCTGCCAAGCAACTATGGCAGGACGCTGGCGTAAGTTGCTGGAAGAGGAAAGTGAGCATCAATGGCTCGCAATTGGCCTTTTTTTCATATTCGCCATAATAGGCGGAATCGTTATTGAAGGAACTAGCACTTTGGCTGGTGTTGATTTAGGCGCTGGCAATGCTGTACATGATGGCAATCGGGTTCTTGACATCATATATTTTGATAACGATGGCAGTGTTGCCAGCCAACTAACACACATGTATAGCCCAGAGCAAGGACATTTTCTTTACAGCCAGGATACTGCTGAGATAGCCAATATGATTTATCAGCCATCTGAATATGACAAAGGTGATGAAATCCGTTTCATGAATGAAATGAGCGGTAATAGAGCCATGTTGTCAATCGCTAGTAACCAACTGGTTGAAATAATTCTCAATGAGCAAATAGCAGATATCAATATCAATACTACCGATAACTTTTGGATAGATGATTATCAAGAAAACGGAGGGCCTAATTCTGCTATGATCGTCACCCAAGAAGATGATGGCACTTCAACGATTAGAGCATTATCATATTATGTCGCTTCACCACCAATGGTCAATTCCAATTCAGTCAATTGGGATAACATCGTCCATCTCTCACAAGACAAATGGGTAGCA